>Ga0182006_1000167_pt1 | contig 69601 bp, 67 predicted proteins | sample Sormic07211104_1_FD_123022 | JGI IMG/M metagenome (GOLD analysis project Ga0182006, IMG submission 123022) | Rhizosphere microbial communities from Sorghum bicolor, Mead, Nebraska, USA - 072115-104_1 MetaG | ecosystem: Host-associated > Plants > Roots > Rhizosphere | place: USA: Nebraska...
CCCCACGACACCAGGGCGCCGTTGACCATGCCGAGCACGAGGCCGAGCAGCAGGCCCGCGCCCGCCGACAGCACCATGCCGTGGCCCGCGGCCATGAGGCCGGCCGTGACCGCACCCGTGAGCGCGAGGATAGCGCCGACCGAGAGGTCGATGCCGCCGGCCAGGATCACGAAGGTCATGCCGAAGGCGATCAGCGCGTTGATCGACACCTGGCGCAACACCGTCAGCAGGTTGCCCGTGGTGAGGAAGTCCGGACTCATGACCGACAGCGCGATGAAGAGAAGGATCAGCCCGATCACGGAGCCGAGGCGTTGCAGGAGCGTCGTGGCGCGGCTCCAGTCGAGTTGGAGAGTCATGTCACTTGCCTCCGGTCGCGGCGGTCATCACGGATTCCTGGGTGGCGCCGTGGGCGTCGAGCAGGGCCGTCGCACGGCCCTCGTGCATGACCAGGATGCGGTCGCTCATCGCGAGCACCTCCGGCAGTTCCGAGGAAATCATGAGGATGGCCACGCCCTGCTCCGCGAGTTGATTGATGATGTGATAGATCTCGGCCTTGCCGCCGACGTCGACGCCGCGGGTGGGCTCGTCGAGGATGAGCACGCGCGGCTTCAACGCCAGCCACTTGGCCAGGACGACCTTCTGCTGGTTGCCGCCGGACAAGGCGCGCACGTCGAGTTCCATGTCTCGCGTGCGGATCTTCAGGGCGTCGATCAGGCCGCGCGTCTGTTTCTTCTCGCCCGGGCGGTCGACCAGCCCCGCATGCGCAGGTACGCGCGGAAGGCTGACGTTCTCGCGCAGGCTCATGCCGAGCACGAGTCCCTGCGCCTTGCGATCCTCGGTGACGAAGCCGAAGCCGGAGTGGATCGCTTCGTTCGGCGACTTCGGCGTCACCACCTTGCCATCGAGCGTGACCGTGCCTTCGCTGAGCTTGTCGAGGCCGAACAGCAGGCGCGCGAGTTCGGTGCGGCCCGCGCCGAGCAGGCCGGCCACGCCGAGTACCTCGCCCGAGTGCAGGTCGAAGCTCACGTCCTTCACCATGCCACCGGTCACGTGCTCGACCTTCAGGCGCACCTCGCGGATGTTCGGCGTGCGCGTGGGGAAGCGCGCGTCGAGCGTGCGCCCGACCATCATCTTCACCACTTCGTCGAAAGCCAGGCCCGGTACCGGCCGCGTGCCGACGAAGTGACCGTCGCGCAGCACGGAGATGCGATCGCACAGGGCGAAGATCTCTTCCATGCGGTGCGACACGTAGACGATGCCCGTGCCCTGCGCGCGCAGGTCGCGGATGAGCTTGAACAGCGTGTTGGTCTCGTGTTCGGTCAGCGCCGCGGTCGGCTCGTCCATGATCAGCACGCGCGCGTTCTGGCCGAGCGCACGTGCGATCTCGACCATCTGCTGCTGTCCGACGGACAAGCGTTCGATCAAGGTACCGGGGTCGAGCCGCTCCATGCCCACGCGTGCCAGCCATTCCATAGCGCGCTTGGTCATCGCGCGATGGTCGAGCAGGCCGAAGCGCTGGATCTCGCGGCCGAGGAAGAGGTTGTCCGCGATGCTGAGCGCGGGAATCAGGTTGAGTTCCTGATGGATGATGGCGATGCCGTACTTCTCGGCATCCGCGGGCGTGGTGATCGACGCCGGCTTGCCGTCGACCTCGATGCTGCCGGAGTCCGGTGCGTAGATCCCGGTGAGGATCTTCATCAAGGTGGACTTGCCCGCGCCGTTCTCGCCCATCAACGCATGCACTTCGCCTGGCAGCAATTCGAAGGCCACGCCTTCGAGCACCTTCACCGGGCCGAAGGCCTTGTGGATGTCTTGCATCCTGACCAGGGGCGCGCTCATCAGAACGTGACGCCGGCATGCAGGATCACATTCGCATAGGGCGCGGTTTCGCCGGTGCGAACCACGGCGACAGCGCGTGCGGTCAACTGCTTGAGTTCGTCGTGCGACACCTCGTCGACGCCGAGGCCTTCGCCGGCGAGGCGACGCGACAGCGCGACGAGCGCGGGATTCCTTTCGTGGATCTCGCGCGCCACGGTGACGCTTTCGACGGCGAGTTCCGCGTATACCGCGTCGAATACCGCCGCGAAGGACGGCGTGCCGGGCAGCACCGCCAGGTCGATGCACGGAACGCCGTGCGGCACCGGCAGGCCCACGTCGGCGATCACCAGCGTGTCGGTGTGGCCCATCGCGGCGATGACGCGGTTGAGTTCGGCGTGCAGCAGGCCGCTACGTCTCATCGATGTGTCTCCAGGAACGCCGCGAGTTCAACGGCGCGTGGCATGCCGTCCTGCGCACCCAGGCGGGAGACCGCGATCGCGGCGGCGGCGCAGGCCTTGCGCACCGCCACGTCGAGGCCTTCGGCCAGGTGCACCGCCAGTGCGGCGTTGAAGGTGTCGCCGGCGCCCGTGCTATCCACGGCGTCGACCTTGAAGCCCGGCTGGTGCCGCGGCTCGTCGTCCTTGTCGCGGAACCACGCGCCGTCCTCGCCGCGAGTCAACACGACCGGGCAGGGCGCGCGGCGCATGAGCTCGCGGAAATCGGATTCGCCTTCCGCGCCGAGCACCGTGGCGAGCTCGTGCTGGTTCGGCGTGAGGAAGCGCACATGCGACAGCCATTCGACCGGAAGACGCTGGGCGGGAGCGGGATTGAGAATGACCGGAGCACCCTCTTCCCGCGCGATGCGCAAGGTGGCCTCGACCGCGTCCAGCGGAATCTCGAGCTGGACCAGCACCGCGTCGGCGCCGCGAAAGAGTTCGCGCGCGGCCTCGACCTGCGCGGGGGTGACGCGCCCGTTGGCGGCGGGCACCACGACGATGTTGTTCTCGCCACCGGCGACGGTGATCGACGCGGTACCGCTGCCGATGCCATCGATGCGGGCGACGTGGCGGACATCGATGCCTTCGGCGACAAGGCCGTCGTAGAGCTGCTTGCCGAAGGCATCGTCGCCGACGCAGCCGACCATCGACACCGAGGCACCGAGCCGCGCGGCGGCTACCGCCTGGTTCGCACCCTTGCCACCGGGAATCGTGAGGAACCGGTCGCCGGTGAGCGTCTCGCCCGGGCCGGGAAAGCGCGGCGCGAGAGTGACCAGGTCCATGTTGATGCTGCCGACGACGACGATTCGCGTCATGCTGGTTTGCTCCGGAATAGGGATCGCGGAACGTCCGGTGTTCGCTGGTAGATGCGGGATGGCGCGCAAATATACGCCTTGCACGCGCATGTTGCTTTCATGCGCATGCTTTCCCTTACCGGGACAGGCCCTTGGCGTCGAGTTCGGCGAGGTAGGCGGGCCATGCCGTGTCGTAGGCCCGGCCGAGGTCGTAGAGCGTGTCCCAGCCGAAGATGCCCGTGGCGTGGCCATCGTCGAAGCGGATCAACACGCCGTAGTGGCCGGTGGGTTCGAGCGCGGTGATACCAACGTTGCGCTTGCCGGAGACCAGGATCTTCTGGCCGGGCCCATGGCCCTGCACCTCGGCACTGGGCGAGTTCACCCGCAGGTATTCACAGGGAAGGTGGAAGCGTTCGCCGTTGTCGAAAGCCACCTCGAGGATGCGCGAGGCCGAATGCAGGACGATGTCGAGGGGGCGCGGATGGGGCATGGGCCGATGGCCTTGGATGGAGCAAAGGATCGAGGGACTGAGGACCAAGGAGCCGAGCTTAAAGCTTCTTGCGGGAGCCGATTTATCGGCGATGCCTGCCTACGAAGGGACGCCGGACATGGTCGCGAGCGCCCTTTCGCCGCTGAAGCGGCTCCCACATTTACTACACCAGCGGCTCAGGGCGCGCGGCCGAAGCCGTCGCCCGTGCCCTGTTCCAGCGGCGGCGGATCGCCGGCAACCGCCAGGAGAGCGGTCGCGTAGGCGTCTTCCATGCTCACCGTGGAAACTTCGTCCCAGGAGAAGAACGACGGCTCGCGCAGCCACTCCGCGTCGGGAGTGATCTCCTGCATGTTGAAGCCTTCGTCTTCCACGCTGACCACGCGGCCGATGTAGCAGACCTCGGACTCGTCCTCGCTGTCGACGTGCACGCCGATGACCGGCGCGTGCGTCGCCGCGGCCTGTACGACCTGGGCGATGTCGTCGAGGGGGAAGTCCGCCGGCGGTGTCGGGCGGATGCCCTTCATCGCGAGCGCCTTCTCGAGGAAGCCGGCGTGCTTGTCCGGCGCCTCGAATTCGGAGATGTCGCGGTGCCGCATGATGTACATGCCGTCATAGCTGACGCCATCGCCGACGACCCAGAGCAGGAAGAACTCGCGGCCGACACCGCCCACGTAGCCGCAGAAGCTGCCGTGTTCGAGTTCGTCGCGCCATAGACGCACCAGCTGCTGGTTGTCCTGCGCTTCGCGCAGGTTCGCTCGCTGGCCGTTGGTTTTGAGATGTATAACCTTGCCCATATACGTCAATAGTTTAGCAGAGGGGGAAGCCCCCGATGTTCAGAGGATGTAACGGCTCAAATCCTCGTCCTGGACCAGGGAAGCCAGGTTTTTATCGACATAATCGGCGTCGATCACGTATTTTTCGCCGGACTTGTCCGCCGCTTCGAAGGAGATCTTCTCCAGCAGGCGCTCCATGACCGTGTGCAGGCGGCGGGCACCGATGTTTTCGGTCCGCTCGTTGACCTGGAAGGCCACGTCGGCCAGGCGGTCGATGCCCGTCTCGGTGAAATCCAGGGTCACGCCCTCGGTATGCAGCAGCGCAACATATTGCTTGGTCAGGGCGTTGTTCGGCTCGCGCAGGATGCGCTTGAAGTCGTCGACCGAGAGCGCGTTCAACTCCACCCGGATGGGCAGGCGGCCCTGCAATTCCGGGATCAGGTCCGACGGCTTGGCCAGCGAGAACGCACCGGAGGCGATGAACAGGATGTGGTCGGTCTTGATCGAGCCGTACTTGGTCGAGACGGTGGAGCCCTCGACCAGCGGCAGCAGGTCGCGCTGCACGCCTTCGCGGCTGACGCCGGCGCCGCCCCATTCCGAACGCTGGGCGACCTTGTCGATCTCGTCGATGAAGACGATGCCGTTCTGCTCGGCGCTGTCCACCGCGCGGCTGCGCAGTTCGTCGTCGTTGAGCAGCTTGCCGGCCTCTTCCTCGACCAGGAGCGGGCGTGCCTGGCGGATGCTCATCTTGCGCTTCTGCGACTTCTGCCCGCCGAGGTTCTGGAACATCTTGCCCAGCTGCTGGCTCATTTCCTCCATGCCCGGCGGCGTCATGATTTCCACGCCGACGTTCATGGCGAAATCCAGTTCGATCTCGCGGTCGTCGAGGGCGCCTTCGCGCAGCTGCTTGCGCAGTTTCTGCCGCGTGTCGCTGTCGATCGCCGTGACGTTGCCGCCGGTGTCGTCCCAACCTGTGGCTTGCCGCCGCGGCAGCAGGACGTCGAGCAGGCGATCTTCGGCCGCATCCTCGGCCTGGCTACGCACGCGGGTCTTCGCGTGATCGCGCACCAGCTTGTACGAGATATCGGCCAGATCACGGATGATCGACTCCACATCCTTGCCGACGTAGCCCACTTCGGTGAACTTGGTGGCCTCGACCTTCACGAAGGGCGCGTTGGCGAGGGTGGCGAGGCGACGCGCGATCTCGGTCTTGCCGACGCCGGTCGGGCCGATCATGAGGATGTTCTTCGGTGTGACCTCGTCGCGCATGCCCGGTTCGAGCTGCATGCGGCGCCAGCGGTTGCGCAGGGCGATGGCCACGGCGCGCTTGGCGTCGTGCTGGCCCACGATATAGCGGTCCAGTTCGTTGACGATCTCGCGGGGAGTCAGTTCGGACATCGGGTCAGAGCTCTTCGATCGAATAGTTGTGATTGGTATAGATGCAGATATCACCGGCGATCTTGAGCGCTTTTTCCACGATCGTGCGCGCATCCAGCTCGGTATTCTCCATCAGGGCCAAGGCGGCGGACTGGGCGTAGGGGCCGCCGGAGCCGATGGCGATGAGCCCGTGCTCCGGTTCCAGCACGTCGCCATTGCCGGAGATCAGCAGGGAGGCTTCCTTGTCGGCAACGGCGAGCATGGCCTCGAGGCGGCCCAGGCGGCGGTCGGTGCGCCACTCCTTGGCCATCTCCACCGCCGAGCGGGTGAGGTTGCCGCCGTGCTTGACCAGCTTCTCCTCGAACAGCTCGAACAGGGTGAAGGCGTCGGCGGTGGCGCCGGCGAACCCGGCCAGGACGTCGCCCTTGCCGAGGCGGCGCACCTTGCGCGCGTTGGCCTTCATGACGGTATTGCCGAGGGTGACCTGTCCGTCACTGCCGATGACGACCTTGCCGTCGCGGCGGACGCAGACGATGGTCGTGGCATGCATCGGTTCCATAGTGCGTTCCTTGGGGGAGACGCCTGAGGTGGGGGCCGGCCGGGGGTGTCGCAAGTACGGGCCGGCCGGAGCCGCCGGACACAAGGGGCCTTCAGCCCTTCCGCTTCGCCCGTGGATGGGCCGCGTCGTACACCTTCGCCAGATGCTGGAAATCCAGGTGGGTGTAGATCTGGGTGGTGGCGATGTCGGCGTGGCCGAGCAGTTCCTGGACCGAGCGGAGGTCGCCCGAGGATTCCAGCATGTGGCTGGCGAAAGTGTGCCGCAGCATGTGCGGGTGCACGCGCTTGGCCTGGCCGCTGGACAGCTTGGCCAGGCGAAGTTGAATGGCGCGGGAGCCGATGGGCGCCCCACCGCGGCCCTTGAACACCGGCTGCTCCGGACCAGCCTCGCCGAGGGCGGCCAGGGCCCTGAGCGCGGCGACCGCGTACCGTCCCACCGGCAGGATGCGTGTCTTGTTGCCCTTGCCGAGCACGCGCACCTGGCCGTCGTCGAGGTCGAGGTCGCCCCAGTGCAGGCCGCACAACTCCGACAGGCGAAGGCCGCTGGAATAGAACAGTTCCATCATCGCCGTGTCGCGCGGTGCAAGGGTTCCGCCCAGGTTGGTCTCGACCAGTTCCTTCGCCTCGTCCGCATCGAGCACCTGGGGCAGCTTGCGGCGCACCTTCGGGCCGCGCACGCCGGCGGCGGGATCGTGGTCGAGCCGGCCTTCCCGGCTGAGGTAGCGGAACAGGCTGCGGCAGGCGGAGAGCAGACGCTGGATGCTGTTCGGCTCCAGGCCCTTCGTCTCGCGTCCGTCCTTGCCGCGCGGGGGGCGATGCAGGCGCGCGATCATCGAGCGCATGCGGTCCGGCCCAAGGTGATCGAAGCTGGCAAGGCCTTCGGCATCCATGAACTCGAGCAGCTTGCCCAGGTCGCGCCGGTATGCCGACAGGGTATGCGCCGAGGGCGCGCGTTCGGCGGCGAAATGGCGCAGGAAGGCCTCGACGGCCTCGTGCGGGTTCACGCCGCCTTCCGGGCCCGTTCGATGGCCGAGCCGACGGTGGTCGAGATCATGTCGAGGAACAGCGTGCCCATGCCGGGATGGAACCGGTCGGGATCGGCGCTGCCGATGGCGAGCAGGGCGTCCTTGCCGATCCGCATCAACGCGGCGGAACGGACATCGGGCGCGGTATCGCCGAACAGGCGATGCAGCTTGTCGGGTGCCAGGCGACCGGCGACGGGGTCGCCGTGTTCCAGGAACGAGGCGAACTCGGGCAGCCCCGAGGCACCATGCGGCTCGCGCAGCAGCCAGGGCTCGTCGGGGAGCCCCGCGAGGTCGCCGAAGAAGACCAGGCGGACCCGCTCGGACTGGAAATCCTCGGTCAGGCGGCGCACCACGTGCCTCACGGTGTCCTCCACGTCGCTGGCGCCCAGCAGCGCGAGCATCAGGCTGTGCACGCGACGCATCAGCTTCTCGTTGTCGGCGGCGACCGCCGTCAACTCCTTGAGCCGTGTTTCCAGTTCGGTGTTCTTCTCGCGCAGGCCGCGCAACTGGTGCACGGCGAGCGAAGCGGCGGGACCGTTCGCGCTGGGCAGCACCAGTTCGTTGGCGAGTTCGGGATAGCCGACGAGGAAGTCCGGATGCCGTCGCAGGTAGGACGCCACGGTGGCTGGCTTGATATCGCCGTCGATCGCGGTGTCGGTCATGTCGTTTCTTCCTCGAAGTGCTGCATGTGTCGCAGTGTGCCCCGTTCGCGCGCGAACGTCACACCTCGCCTTCGAAAACGAAGGCGGCGGGGCCGGTCATCCCCAGGGTATGGCCAGGGCCGTGCCACTCGATGGTCAGCGTGCCGCCGGGGAGTTCCACGTCGACGATGGGCGCGGCCAGGCCCAGGGATTGCGCCACGGCGGCGGCGGCGCAGGCACCCGTACCGCAGGCGCGGGTCCAGCCGCTGCCTCGTTCGTGCACGCGCAGGCGAATGCGGTTCGGACCCAGGCGCTGGGCGAAACCCACGTTCGCACCTTGCGGGAAGTCCGGATGGCTGGTGAGCAGCGGCCCGAGCGTGTCCACGCGCGGGTCATTCACGTCGTCCACGAACACGACCGCATGCGGATTGCCCATGGAGACCGCGCCGAAGCTCACGTCTTCGCCATCGATCGCGAGCGTGTAGATGGCATGCGCGGGACGGTCGAGCGGAATGGCGGATGGGGTGAAGTCGGGCTCGCCCATGTCGACCACCACCCTCCCCTCGTCGATCACGCGTACCGTGACCGGACCGGAGGGACTCTCCAGGCGAACGTCGGCGTCGCGCTCGATGGCGCCGTCGCGGTACAGCCACGCGGCCACGCAGCGGACGCCGTTGCCGCACTGTCCCGAAGGCGTGCCGTCCGCGTTCCAGATGCCGTAGTAATAAGCGCAGGAAGGATCGCGTGCAGGCTCGATGCTGATCAGCTGGTCGAAGCCGATGCCCGTGTGCCGGTCGGCCAATGCGGCCACGCGCGCCGCGTTGGGCGTGCGCGGCGCGTCTTCACGCCAGTCGACGATCACGAAGTCGTTGCCGATTCCATGCATCTTGGTGAAACGGGAAGGCATCGCGGATTACTGGTGGATGACCGGATTGAACGGCGCGCGCGTGCTGCTGGCCGGCGGCGGAGCGAGCGACGTCGAACTGGCGGCCGGGTGCGCCTCCGTCTGCGGCTTGGCGGTGGCCGAAGCGGCGGGCGGCGGCGGCATGAACAAAGGCCCCTTCTGGCCGCAACCGGACAGTGCGGCGACGGTGGAGGCGAGGGCAAGCGGCAAGATGAGTCGGCGCATGGGCGATTCCCCGGAAACGGAGGCCAGTATAGCCTCGGGTCCGCTCAAAGCAGCTTTTCGAAGCGGAAGGCGTCCGCGCCGTCGGCGTAGTACTTCGCGTATTCACCGATTCGTACATAGCCCAGCCGTTCGTAGAGACGGATAGCCACGGCGTTGTCCTTGCGCACTTCCAGGCGAAGCGACCGGCAACCGTGTCCGCGCGCCGCGTTTTCCGACGCGTGGATCAATGCCGAGCCCACGCCCTTGCCCTGGGCCTGCGGCGCGGTCGCGATGGAATACAGCCGTGCGACGGTCGTGCCCTTGCGGAAGAACACCACGGCCGTGCCGAGGAAGCGGCGATGGTTGGCGCTGGCGACGAGCACCAACGCGCTTTCGCTGTCGAGGTGCTTGCGATACTGGGCACGACTCAGGCGGTCCTGCGCGAAGCTCGATTCCTCGAGTGCGACCAGGTCGTCGAGATCGCTCACTTCGGCGCGACGTACGCGTACCGAGGCGGTGACCGGGGGTGGCTGCATGCGCTTTGGGGACTCCGGCGCGGGTGGAGGACGGCTCGCGGGCCGAGTGGGGCGAAGCAAGCGCGGCACTGTAGACCTCGGGTCGGTACGGATCAATGACTTTTTCATGAATCCGTCCGGCCGTCCGTCGACGGTCCCGCTTGTGTGTCGCACCATCGCGGGCACACACTGCGGCACCGGCGAACGATCGGCCCCGGGCGGGGTCGAGTGAACGGAGTTGCCGTCTGTCGAGGTCTCATGAGCCGGCTCGTCATCGTCGTGGAGAAAGCCTCGGACTGGGGCTCGTATTACCCGTCCGCCGATGTCGTCACCGCCATGGATTACCTCCGTCAACCGGTGGGCGGCGACGACGAGCGCACCCAGGTCATCAACCTGTGCCGCAGCTACAAGTACCTGGGCACCGGCTACTACGTCTCGCTGCTGGCCGAGGCGCGCGGGCACAAGGTCATACCGTCCGTGCGCACCGTGAACGACCTGCGCCGCCGCTCGCTTTACGGCCTGGACATCGACGACCTCAACCAGAAACTGGCCAAGTTCCTGCCGGCCGGTGGGCGCGATACCACCGACTTCGGCGTGCTCGTCTATTTCGGCGAAACGTCCTACGGCGACCTGCAAGATCTTGCGAGGCAGGTGTTCGACATGTTCCCTTGCCCGCTGATGCGCATCGAGTTCGAGCGTGACCGGGTCTGGCAGGTCTCCGCGATCAAGGCCGTGGGCCTGCATACGCTGGACGATGCGCAAGAGGATTCCTTCGCCCTGGCGCTGGAGAAGTTCTCGCGCAAGCTCTGGCGCAAGCCGCGCGCGCGCCGCCGTTTCCGTTACGACATCGCCATGCTGGTCGATCCGAACGAACAGATGCCGCCGTCGAACAAGAAGGCGTTGAAGCAGTTCGTCGAGGCCGGCAAGCACCTGGGCATGGAAGTCGATCCGATCGGCAAGAACGATTACCAGCGGCTCGCCGAATACGACGGCCTCTTCATCCGCGAAACCACCGCCAGCGACAACCATACCTACCGCTTCGCCCATCGCGCGGAGAAGGAAGGCATGGTGGTGATGGACGATCCCACGTCGATCCTTCGCTGCACCAACAAGATCTTCCTGAACGACATGATGGTCTCGCGCAAGCTGGCCACGCCGATCACGGAGATCCTCTACCGTGACGACCCCAAGCGCCTGCGCGACCTGCACGAGCGGCTGGGCCTGCCCATCGTGCTGAAGATCCCGGATGGCTCGTTCTCGCGCGGCGTGGTGAAGGTGGAAACCCGCGAGGCGCTTGAGAAGGCGGCGGGCGAACTGTTCTCGCACAGCGCGCTGCTGATCGCGCAGGAATACCTCTACACGGAGTTCGACTGGCGCATCGGCGTGCTCAACCACGAGCCCTTGTACGCATGCCAGTACTTCATGTCGCGCGGCCACTGGCAGATCTACAACCACGGCGCCAAGGGCACGGCGAAATCCGGCGGCTTCCGCACCGTGCCCGTGCGCGACGCGCCCGCCGAGGTCGTGAAGCTGGCACTCAAGGCCACGCAGACCATCGGTGACGGCCTCTACGGGGTGGACCTCAAGCAGGTCGGCGAGCGCCCGGTGGTGATCGAGGTCAACGACAACCCGTCGATCGACGCGGGCGTCGAGGACGCGTACCTCGGCGAGGACCTCTACCTGCGGATCATGCAGGAGTTCCTGCGCCGCCTCGAACTCAAGCGTCTGGGCATCCAGGCCTGAGCCAGGGCCTCAGCGGCGGAACAGCGCCATCAGCAGGGCCATCGGCAGGCTCGGCTTCATCGCCACCAACACGCTCGCCGGGGCCAGCAGCAACCAGAAGGCGGGGGTCCAGCCCAGCGTCTCGCTATGCCCCGACAGCGGCGTCAGCAGGAGCAGGAGGGCGCCCGCGGCCAGCCAACCCAGGGCGATGAGGGCGCGCAGGCGGCGCGGCGAGAGCGTGTCGTGCATGGCGTACTCCAGGCGTTGGAATGTCGATGGAGGGAGCCTGGGCCGCCGCCGTCTCAAGGATCGCGACCGGGGGACGGCACGTTGTTAGAATCCTTCCGCCGGGCAGGGTGTTCCGGCGCTGTGCCAGGAGAATCCATGAGCGCTGAAGCGCACCGTTACGCCGTGTTCGGTCACCCGATCGCGCATTCGCTGTCCCCGGAGATCCACAGGGCCTTCGCCGCGCAACTCGGTATCAGGCTGAGCTACGAGACCATCGACGCCGGTCCTGGCGATTTCGACGCCGCCGTGCGCCGTTTCTTCGCCGATGGCGGGTTAGGCGCCAACGTGACCCTTCCCCACAAGGAAGCGGCCTTCGCACTTGCCAGCGAGCACAGCGAGGCCGCCGCGCGTGTCGGTGCCGCCAACAGCCTCACCCCCCTCGTGGGCGGCAAGCTGCATGCCCACAACACGGACGGCAGCGGCTTCGTCCGTGACATCACCGAGCGTCACTCGCTCGACCTGCGTGGCCACGATGCCCTGCTCTTGGGCGCCGGCGGCGCGGCCAAGGCCGTCGCCTGGGCCTTGCTCGATGCCGGCGTGCAGACGCTGACCATCGTCAACCGAACGCCGGAGCGCGCCGACCAGCTGGCCGACGCGATCGGCGATCCCGCGCGCTGCCATACGCGGTATTGGGACGGCCTGGACGGCGAATGCTTCGACCTCGTCGTCAACGCCACCTCGATCGGCGTCACCGGCGGCTCGTTCGACCTGCCGATGTCGATCCTGCAGGACCATTCCACCTGCTACGACCTTTGCTACGGTGCCGCGGCGGCCAGCTTCAAGGGCTGGGCCACCGCCGCGGGCGCCCGTTATTTCCGTGACGGCCTGGGGATGCTGGTGGAGCAGGCGGCCGATGCCTTCGAACGCTGGCACGGCACGCGTCCCGATACCGATCCGGTCTACGACGCGTTGCGGCAGCGCTTCTGAGTCCAGGGCGCAGCGTTCGAGCGCATGTTCATCTCCGGCCCGCTCAGGCTTCCGCCACGCGGGCCGCCTCCGGCGTGTTGCGAAAGCTGATCGCGAGACGGTTGTAGGTGTTCATCAGGCCGATCGCGAAGGTGAGATCGACCAGCTCCTTCTCGCTGAACACGCTCGCCGCCGCCTGGAAATCCTCGTCCGGCACGCCTGTCCGCGCCACCTCGGTCACCGATTCGGCCCAGGCGAGGGCGGCTTGTTCGCGGGTGTCGAAGAGCGCGCCGGCTTCGCGCCATGCTTGCAGAAGCGCCAGCTTCTCGATCGAAACGCCCTTCTTGATCAGGTCGCGAGTGTGCATGTCGAGACAGTAGGCGCAGCCGTTGATCTGGCTCACCCGCAGGTAGACGAGGTCGACCAGCCGGACATCCAGCCCGGACTGGGACACATAACCGTAGACACCGCCGAGCGCTTTCGCGCCGTTCGGCGAAACCTTCGTGTAATCGATGCGTTGTGACATGACGGAACCTATTCGTGCGGGGTGGTGAGGGGTGTGTCGCCGCTGTCGACGACGAAGACGGCGAGCAGTTTGGCGGGGGCCGTGGCGCTCGCGTTGCGGCTTATGCGGTGCCGGGCTCCTGGCGCCTCATAGAAGGATTCACCGGCGTGGTAGACGCGTGCGGGGCCGTCGTCGACCTGGCTCTCGATCGCGCCCGATACGACATACGCGTAGATGAAGGCAGACTTCGCGTGCGTGTGCGGTGCCGAAGCGCTGCCTGGCGGGTATGTGACCTCCACGGCGACCAACGACTTGCCCGGGATGTTCGGGATCGCGTGGGAGAAATTGGGCGTGACCGTTTCGCCCGGTGTGTGCGCTCCCGCCGTCGCCGACAAGGTGACGGCGGTCAGCAGCGCTGCAAGAAAACGCTTCGTTCTCATGATCGACTCCTGAAGTAGAACGTCATCGTGCGCCTGCTTCAGGTCATCGAAAAGAACCAGAAGACGTGTATCCGGATGTACCATGGCGCATGACCTCCGCGCTGCACATCAGGATCGACCGTTCCGCCCCCACCACCCTGACGGAACAGATTCGCGCAGGCGTGCTGGCGGCGATCGACAGTGGCGCGCTGGCGCCCGGCGCCCGGCTTCCATCATGGCTGGCCCTGGCGGCGCAACTCGGCGTGGCGCGGGGTACGGTCAAGGCGGCCTACGAACGCCTGGCCGACGAACAGGTCATCGTCTCGTCGCGCCCGGGTGGTACCCGCGTTGCCGATCATCCTGCGAGCCGGGCGGGCGTGGCGCCGCAAAGCGAGGCGGAAACACCGCCGGCTCTGTACCAGCACCTGTTCGGTGGGGCTGCCATGTTCCAGATGGGAGTGCCGGGCTCCGACGGTTTCCCGGCCAGCCTGCTCGCCCGTTTGCGCGCCCACGCCGCGCGCGCCGAGACGGTCGCGCCCGCGCTCTACCCCGATCCCCGTGGCGACATCGAACTCAGGCGCGAGATCGCCGCCCACCTGGCATTGGCGCGCGGCATCGAATGCCGCCCCTCGCAGGTCTTCATCACCGCCGGTTTCGCCGGCGCGCTCGGCATGACGTTGAGGGTGCTCGGTGTCGAAGGGCGGGAGGCATGGATGGAGAATCCGGGCTTCTTCCAGAGCCGCAAGGCGCTCGAACTCGCCCGGCTGGTGCCCGTGCCCGTGCCCGTGGACGGCGAAGGCATCGACGTCTTCCAAGGCATCGAGCGGGCGCCCGCGGCGGCCCTGGCCCTGGTGACGCCCGGGCAGCAGGCGCCGCTCGGCGCCACGCTGTCCCTGGCCAGGCGGGTCGCGTTGCTGGCCTGGGCGGCGCGCACGGGAGCGTGGGTCCTCGAGGACGACTACCTTGGCGAACTTCAGCTCGAACGACGCGCCGCGCCGGCCCTGGCGTCACTGGACCGCGAGGGTCGCGTCATCCACATGGGGTCGTTCAGCAAGACCATCAGCCCGGCGCTGCGGCTCGGCTTCATCGTCGCCCCCGCGGGCCTGGTGGGTTCGTTCACCGAGGCGGCACTCTGCTTCGGATCGGCGCCGGGTCCCGCGGTCCAGCATGCGATAGCCGACTTCATGCGGGAGGGGCACTACATGAGGCATCTGCGCCGCATGAAGCGCATCTATTCCGCGAAGAGCCACGCGCTACAGGCGGCATTGGAAGCGAATGGCTATGGCGCGCACATCGGCGGCCTGGGTGCCGTCATGTATCTCCCGGACGATGTTCCGGATATCGATGTGGCGCGGGAGGCAAGGGTGCATGGGCTCGCGCCGGTACCACTGTCGCCGTGGTTCAGTCCCGGCACCACCCACCGCCCAGGCCTTTTGCTCGGGGTCGCCACCGTGGACGAAGCGCGGCTTCCCACGGCGTGCCGGCAGTTACATCGACTCATCGACAATGCGGCGCTCAAGGCGCGTCCGCGCTCGTCACGCTGACCGGGCAGTTATACGTGGCGCGGTAGTCGTAGCGTTGTTTCGTTCCCGCGCCATCCGCCGTCGCCACCGGTGCCGCCAATACCAGCTGGATGGTGTCCACCGTCGGCGCGCTGCACTTCTGCCGCGCGATGGCGACGCACGGTTGTTCGCTCAACGTTTCTTCCGTGCACGACACCGCGATGGGCGCGGCCGGTGGCGTCACGGCGACCGGCGTGGTCGTGGAGGCGCAAGCTGCGAGCAGCGCCAGTGCGGGCGACCAAAGGAAACGGCTTCGGCAACGCATCGGACCCTCCTCAGGGGTGGCTCGCGCACGGGAAGCCCGACTGTACCCACGGGAAGGATGGACGTCCAAATGTTTCAGTCGTAACGGTTGCCAACCTCGTCACGCTTCGGGGGACAGTCAAACATCCGTCACACCGGAGTAAGCAGGGTTACATGCGCGGGCCACAGTCTCGCGGGCTCTTGTCTCCGATGGATCGTCCCCGATGACGCGTGTTCGCATTTCCTTTCGTCGTACCGCCCTCGCCGCCGCACTCGCCCTGTCGCTGCACGCCGGGTTCGCGCACGCCACCGCAGGTGACGACGACAAGGCGGCTCCGGCCCCCGCCGCCGCGACGGACGCTCGTGACAACCCGAAGCAACTGGACGCCATCTCGGTGATCGCACCGGGCGAAACGCGACAGATCCAGAGCATCGGCGTCGAGGAGATCGTGCGCCAGCAGACCCCGGGCAGCAGCGCCCTCAAGGCGCTGGACAAGCTGCCCGGCGTGCAATTTCAATCGGCCGATCCCTGGGGCGCCTACGAGTGGTCCACGCAGATCACCCTGCACGGGTTCGACCAGTCCCGCCTGGGTTTCACCCTCGACGGCATCCCGCTCGGCACGATGGGCTACGGCGTGACCGACGGCCTCCAGGTCACCCGCGCCATCACGTCGGAAAATCTCGCCACGGTCGAGCTGGCGCAGGGCGCCGGTGCCCTGGGCACGGCCTCCAACACCAATCTCGGCGGCACCGTTCAGTTCTTCTCCGCCGATCCGGACGCCAAGCCGGGCGTGCGCTTCAACCAGGTCATGGGTTCCGACTCCACCAGCCGCACCTATGTACGCGCCGATAGCGGCGACCATGGCGGCTTCTCCATGTACGTGTCGTTCGCCCATGCCGACACGGATAAATGGAAAGGTTTCGGCGACCAGAAATCGAACCAGGCCAACCTCAAGGCGGTGTACCAGTGGGGCGACGGTAACCGCATCAGCCTGTTCGCGGACGGCAGCAAGCGCAAGGAATACGACTACATGGACCTCTCCCTGACCAGCCAGCGCGCGCTGGGCTGGGACTGGGATTACCTGCAGCCCGACTGGAACACCGCCGTCGGCATCGCCAACGCGCTCAACGGCAAGGGCCCATATCCCGCGCTGCTCAACGCGTTGCCGGCCGATTACGGCAAGGGCGACGCGACGTATTACGCCGGCGGCGGCATTCGTCGCGACGGTCTGGCGGGCCTGTCGGGTTCGTTCAACCTCGGCGGTGCGACGCTCGACGCCACGGGCTATTACCACGCCGATCGTGGCGAGGGTCAGTGGGCCACGCCTTACCAGGCCTCGTCACCCACCGTGCCGCTTTCCATGCGCACCACCGACTATGGCCTGGACCGCTACGGCCTCACGTCAGCCCTGAAGTTCAGCCTGGCCAACCACGACATCGAACTGGGCGTGTGGGGCGAGAACGCCAATACGAACCAGGAACGCAACTTTTTCACGTTGGACGGCCAGTACACCGCGCTCTACACCTTCTACAACGACCAGCAGCCGTTCCTTCGCGCGTTCCTGCAGCACTACGAAACCAAGACGCGCATGGCTTACGCGGAAGACACCGTGCACTTGCTCGATGACCGGCTCACCGTGAACTTCGGCGCGAAGTCGCTGCGCGTGACCACGGATGCGACGTCCCTGGTGCCGACGACGTCGTTCGCCCAGGGTGAGATGAAGGCGAGCAAGGGCTTCCTGCCGCAAGCGGGCGTCGACTACCGCCTGGACGAGAACCAGGACATCTACGGCTCCTATGCGAAGAACCTGTCCGCCTTCGGCATCACGCCGTTCAGCACCTCGCAGTCGGCGTTCGATGCGGCGAAGAGCCGCCTGAAGCCCGAGGAGTCGCAGACCTGGCAGGTCGGTTACCGTGCGCATGGCGAAACCTTCGAGGCGTCGCTCGGCTTGTTCTACACGCGCTTCGAAAACCGCTTGCTGGTGACCACGCCCTGCCCGGCCGTCGTCACCTGCGCGTCCTCGTTGAACAACGTGGGCGACGTGAAGAGCCGTGGCGCGGACGTGGCCTTCATCTGGAAGCCGGTGCGCGGATTCACCTGGCTCAACTCGCTGTCGTACAACAAGTCGCAGTACCAGGACGACTACCAGAACGCCGGTACGGTACCCACCGCCGACAAGTACGTCGTCGGCGTGCCGAAGACGATGTTCTCCACCTCGCTGAGCTACGAGATGGACGGCTGGCGCGCCAACCTCGAAGGCAAGTACACCGGCCGCCGTTACATCACCTATACCAACGACTCCGCCGTGCCCTCCTACTGGGTGGCGGACGCGGGCATCGCATACGATTTCGGCGCGGTCTCGGCGTTCAAGGGCCTCAGTGTCGGCTTGAACGTCACCAACCTGTTCGACAAGCACTACTTCGCTTCGACCGGCACCAACGGCTATGTCGCCTCCGACCCGCAGGGCTATAACCAGACCCTGATGGCCGGGGCGCCACGCCAGTACTTCGTGAACCTCAACGCTCAGTTCTGACCGGTCAGACGAGGAAGACCACGACGAGGGCCAGCACGATCGTCACGATGTCCTCGATGACCGCGCCGGGGAGATCCTTGTGGAATTTGGCGGCCATCCACGCGCGGGCCGCCGAACCGCCGTAGGTACCGAGTACCGCACCGATGATGCCTGCGATCAGGCCACCGACGAGGCTCTCGTCGGTGGCACCGACACAAGCGCCGCTCAGCGCGCCCGTGATGACCCGGGTGCCGAACTGCAAGGGAATCTTGCGGCTGGGGGTGGTGGGCAGCTTGTCGGCGACCAGCTCACCGAGGGCGGCGATGCCGAATATCCATGGTGTCCAGGCATAGCCCATGAACGCGAGCGGTGTGCCGGTCAGGTGCAGATCGCCGAAGCGGGCGGCGAAGGCGACGGCCGCGGGGGCGAGCATGGCGCGATAGCCCGCGACGATACCGATGAGCAAGGCGAGAAACAGGATCATGGCGCGCTTTCCTTTCCCGGAGGGTGGCTGCATTCAAACCCAACCGGAGACGCCCGGATAGTGCAATGCCACCGTGGCGGGACGGAGAGGGCGCCACGCGTTTGCAACAATCGGGCGGGAAGATGGCGCGCCCGCTGGGGTCGTCCGACAGGGGGACGGCCTGGTTGCGGGTCGTTCCCCGGATCTTCCCCATGCCCAAGTTCATCCCGACCGCGCTTCCCCGCCGCGCGGTCATCGTCATTGCCGCCGTCGTCGTCGCCCTCGCCACGGCCGCCGCGTTCGCCACGTTGCGTGCCCGTCATGCCGAATCCGCCTCATCGGCCGATGGCGCCCCCAGCGCATCGTCCGGTTCGGGCGACGCGGATACGACCGGAGTCGACATCCTCCTGGGGCTCGCCCGCGACGCCACCCGCGAAGGCCGTCTCGTGGCGCCGCAGGGCAACAACGCGTACGAGTATTACCTCAGCGTCATCCAGCTCCAGCCGAACAACGCCACCGCGCAGGACGCGTTGCGTGAAACCTTGCCCTTCGCCTCGCAGGAGATCGAGCGGCTGATAAACCGGCGCCAGCTCGAGGAGGCCCGGCGCGAGATCGCCCTGCTCCGCGACTACGACCCCACCAACTACACGCTGATCATCCTCGGCGCCAAGCTCGACGCCCAGCAGCAGGTGGTCACCGCGGAAGACGAGGCCAGGGCCGAGGCGATGCGCAGGCGTAACGGTTAACCGGTTCATGGTACGTGGCGGTGGCCGGGGCGATAATCCCGGCTCCGCAAGGCAAGGAGCCCTCATGAATCGCTTTACCGCCCTCTTCTTCCTGGCCGTCCTCGGTGGCGCCGCCGTGACCGCCTGCCAGACCACCCCGGCGGCCCAGCCCAAACCGGTCGCCGGTTTCGTCACCGACATGAAGGCGTTCGATGCCTTCATCGCCACCCGGCCCACGCCCGAGCAGTTCCGCGCGGCCTATCCCGACGTCATCCTGGTGACGCCGGACATGATGACCACGCGGGAAATGCGCCAGAACAACAGCCGCTATTTCCCCAAGCTCGACGCGGAAGGCCGCATCGTGGGCGGCTCGTTCATGTGAACCCGGCGGGCATGGCGCGAGCGGCTACAATTCCGCCATGTCCACTTCCATCCGGCCCTTCAAGGGCATCCTCCCGCGACTTGGCGCACGCGTCTATGTCGATCCCGCCGCCACCGTCATCGGTGACGTCGAACTGGCCGACGATGTCTCGATCTGGCCGGGCGCGGTAGCCCGCGGCGACGTGCACCACATCCGCATCGGTGCCCGCAGCAACCTGCAAGATGGCGCCATCATCCATGTGACCCACGACGGCCCTTACAGCCCGGGCGGATTCCCCACGCTCATCGGCGCCGACGTCACCATCGGCCACGGCGCGGTCATCCACGCCTGCACCATCGAGGATGGCTGCCTGATCGGCATGCACGCCACCGTGCTGGACGGCGCGGTGGTGAAGAAGAACGGATTCGTGGGTGCCGGCGCGCTGATTCCCCCGGGCAAGGTCGTGGGCGAACGCGAGCTGTGGTTGGGGAATCCGGCAAGAATGGTGCGCGTGCTCAGCGATTCCCAGGTGGAGCAGCTGTACTACTCGGCGGCCAACTATGTCCGGCTCAAGGACGATTACCTCGCTTGAGGCCAACGCCGGCCCGCCCGGGGCCGCCACGCCGCGCCGCCGCTTGATTTGGGCCGGCCACGGCACCACGCTGGGTGCCTGAAAGGAGATCCCGATGGACACCAGCACCAACCCCCTTCTCGACCCGAACGGCTTGCCCGCTTTCTCGGCCATTCGTCCGGAACATGTCGAACCGGCCATCGATGCCTTGATCGCCGAGCAGCGCGTCGCCATCCAGCGCATCGCCGCGCCCGACGGCGTCCGGGACTTCGAGCATGTGATGCTCACCCAGGAGCGCCTCGACCAGACCATGGCGCGCGCCTGGGCGCCCGTGAGCCACCTGCATTCGGTGGCCGACTCCGAAGCGTTGCGCAAGGTGCATGGTGCCGCGGAGGAAAAACTCACGGACCACGGTATCGAGGTGGGCCAGAACCGCGATCTCTACGCCGCCGTGCAGGCGGTGGCCGATCGGTCCGACTTCGCCGCGCTTCCCGTCGCCGGCCGTGCCGCGGTGGAGCACGCATTGCGCGATTTCCGCCTGTCCGGCGTGGCCCTGGAAGAGCCGGCGCGCAGCCGTTTCCGTGAAATCGGCGTCGAGCTGTCCAAGCTCACGACCGAATTTTCCAACGCGGTGCTGGACGCCAGCGAAGCCTGGCACAAGCACATCACCGACGAGCGCGACCTGGCCGGCATTCCCGCGTCGGGCCGTGCCGTTCTCCGTGAATATGCGCGCGAGGAAAAACTCGACGGCTTCCTGGTCACGCTGAAGCAGCCGAGCGTGCAGGCCGTGCTCACCTACGCGGAAAATCGCGACTTGCGTGAGGCGGTCTACTACGCCTACCAGACCCGCGCATCCGACCAGGGTCCCGACAAGGGCAAGTTCGACAACTCGGCGCGCTTCGAGAAGATCGTCGCGCTGCGGCACGAGGCGGCCCAGCTGCTGGGCTACGCCAACGCGGCCGAGGAATCGCTGGCCACGAAGATGGCCACGTCGCCCGGCAGCGTGCTCTCGTTCCTGCGTGACCTCGCGACCCGTGCGAAGCCGGTGGCGCGTGAGGAACTGGACGAACTGCGCCGCTTCGCCACCGGGGAACTGAAGATCGACAACCTCGAGCCCTGGGACGTCGCCTTCGCCGCCGAGCGCCTGCGGCAGCAGCGCTATGCGATCGACGAGGAACAGATCAAGCCGTATTTCCCCGCCTCGGCCGCCATCGAGGGTCTTTTCATGGTGGTCGAGCGCCTCTATGGCGTCCGTTTCGCGCCCCGTGACGATGTCGACACCTGGCACAAGGATGTGAAGTACTACGACCTGAAGAACGCCGACGGCACGATTTTCGCCGGTGCCTACCTCGACTTGTACGCCCGTTCGGGCAAGCGTGGTGGCGCGTGGATGGACGTGTGCGCCTCGCGTTTCCGCGACGGCGATCACCTCCAGTTGCCCATCGCCTTCCTCACCTGCAATTTCCCGCCGCCCACCGACGGTGCGCCCGCCTTGCTTACGCACGATGACGTGCTGACCCTGTTCCACGAATTCGGCCACGGCCTGCATCACATGCTGACCGAGGTGGATATTCCGTCCGTCGGCGGCATCGACGGCGTGGAATGGGATGCCGTGGAATTGCCCAGCCAGTTCATGGAGAACTTCGCCTGGGACCGGGAAGCCCTGCGTTCGTTCGCCAGACACTATGAAACGGGTGAGCCGCTCCCGGACGACCTCTACCAGCGCATGCTCGATGCGCGGCACTTCCACGCGGGCCTGTTCCTCGTCCGCCAGCTGGAGTTCGCCCTGTTCGACTTCCGCCTGCACCTGGAATACGACCCGTCCCTGGGTGCCCGCCCGCTCGATGTGCTGGAAGAGGTACGCCGTGAGGTCGCCGTGCTCCATCCGCCAGCCTGGCAGCGCTTCCCGCATGCCTTCACGCACATCTTCGCCGGGGGATATTCGGCCGGTTACTACAGCTACCTCTGGGCGGAGGTACTTTCCGCGGATGCCTTCGAGGCCTTCGAGGAGGCCGGCGTGCTCGACCGCGCCACGGGCGAGCGTTTCCGCAGGGAAGTGCTGGCGGTGGGGGCCACCCGGCCGGCGCTGGAATCGTTCGAGGCCTTCCGCGGCCGCGAGCCCCGCCCGGACGCGTTGCTGAAAAGCTACGGCCTGGCCTGAGCCCTGCTTCCCCGCGCGGCGCCCCGGGCGCCGCGCGGCTTCCTTTACAATGGCGCCATGAAGATCGCGTCATGGAACGTCAACTCCCTCAAGGTCCGCCTGCCCCACCTCCAGCAATGGCTGGCCGAGGCGCAGCCCGACATCGTCGCGTTGCAGGAAACCAAGGTCACCGACGACAAGTTTCCCGTCGACGAGATCGCGGCCATGGGCTATCGCGCCGTGTTTTCCGGGCAGAAGACCTATAACGGCGTCGCCATCCTCGCCAAGGACGACATCGTCGATGTCGTGACGGACATCGAGGGTCTCGACGACCCGCAGCGGCGCATCCTCGCCGCGACCGTGGGCGACGTTCGCGTGGTGAACCTCTACGTCGTCAATGGCAAGGCGCTGGGTGACGAAAAATACACCTACAAGCTGCATTGGCTGGCGCGCGTGCGCGACTTCCTCGAAGCCGAGATCGCCCGGCATCCGAAACTCGTGGTGCTCGGCGACTTCAACATCTGCCGCGACGACCGCGACGTCTACGACCCGGTCGCCTGGGGCGAGGACATCTTCTGCTCCCCACCCGAGCGCGCCGCCTTGCAGGCCCTGCTCGACGTGGGTCTTCATGACAGTTTCCGGCTTTTCACCGAAGATGCCGGCATCTTCAGCTGGTGGGACTACCGCCAGGCCGCGTTCCGCCGCAACATGGGACTGCGGATCGACCTCATCTTGATCAGCGATGCGCTCAAATCCGTCGCGACCTCGTCGATCATCGACAAGGCGCCACGCAAGTGGGAGCAGCCGTCCGACCACGCGCCCGTCGCGCTGGAGTTGAACCTTTGAATACACCGAAATCCGAATGGCCGAGTTCCCTCGACGACCGGGAGCTCGAAGAACTCGATACCTACCTGCGCGCGCACGGTAGCGACGGCGACCTCATGCTCGATGGCGTGCATGGCTTGCTCTCTGCCGTGGCGATCGGTCCCCTCGAGGTGAAACCCGAGGAGTGGCTGCACGAGGTCCTGCACGACGCGTTCGAGGACGAAAACGAAGGCAACCGGGTACTGGAATTGCTCGCCAAGCTCAACGACTCGATCAGCGCGGAACTCGACGTCGATGCCTACGAACCCATCCTGGGCGAGATCGACACCGAGGAAGGTCCGCTGCTTTCGGCCGCGGGCTGGTGCGAAGGTTTCAGCCGCGGCATCGACATGCGCGCCCAGCTGTGGGAAACGCGGCTCGCCGAGGACCCCACCCTGATGCAGCTGCTCGGCCCCATCATGGCGCTGGCGGTGGACGAAGGCGTGCTCCAGGCGGATGCGGAGTTCGAAAAGCTCACCGACGACGAATACGACGAATGCCTGGGCCAGCTGCCCGAGGTGCTCAACGCCGTGGGCGATTACTGGCGCGAAACCCCTCCGACGGAGGCCGAACTCCAGGCCCTCACCCGCCCGCGCGTGGAAGGCGAGGACGGCCCGCCGAGGCAGCGTTCGGGCCATTGGGTGCACTGAGGCGCCCATTTCGCGAAACGCATCGTTCACGCCGCGCACCTTGGCGGCGGACGCCGCAAGCGGCATCTTGGGCATAACCAAGGAGCCAGCCATGACCCATCGCCACATCACCCGCCGCGTTCGCGGCATGGATACCGCCGACGGCGCGGGCGTGAAGCTCAAGCGCGTCATCGGCCAGCCCGCCCTCGACATGCTGGACCCGTTCCTGCTGCTCGACGAATTCCGTTCGGACCAGGCCGGTGACTACATCGAAGGTTTCCCCGAGCATCCCCATCGCGGTTTCGAGACGGTGACCTACATGCTCGCCGGCCGCATGCAGCATGGCGACAACCACGGTAATCGCGGTGACCTCGGCCCTGGCAGCGTCCAGTGGATGACGGCCGGACGCGGCATCCTGCATTCGGAAATGCCGCAGCAGGAAGAAGGCCTGATGTGGGGATTCCAGTTGTGGGTGAACCTGCCCGCCGCCGACAAGATGGTGGCGCCGCGCTACCAGGACATCGCACCCACGGAGATCCCGGTCGTGCAGCCCGCCGAAGGCGTGACCGTACGCGTCGTCGCGGGCGAACTCGCCGGTGAGAAAGGCCCGGTCGCCGGCGTCAGCACCGACCCGATCTATCTCGACATCGCGCTCGATGCGGGGGCCCGTCTGGAACTCGACGTGCCGGAAGGCCATAGCGCGTTCGCCTACGTCTTCGATGGCACGGCGGCGACCGTGGCCGGCGAGACGTTGGCGCGCAGCGAGTTGGCCGTGCTTTCGAAAGGCGACAAGGTCAGCTTCGCCGCGGAAGGCCATGCCCGGGTCCTGTTCGTCGCGGGCCGTCCGCTCGCCGAGCCGGTGGCGCGTTACGGTCCCTTCGTCATGAACACGCCCGCGCAGATCCACGAGGCGATCGCCGACTTCCGCGCGGGAAAGTTCTGACGTGAGAACAACGTAACGGGGAGGCGGCGGTTGTCAGGTTCACCCTTGCCGCCGTACCCTGCCGGGCATGTCCAGACAAAAGCATGCCTTCCTCTTCGATCTCGACGGTACCCTCGTCGACAGCGTCTACCAGCATGTCCTCGCATGGAAGGAATCGCTCGACATGGAGGGGATCGACCTCTCCGTGTGGCGAATCCACCGCAAGATCGGCATGAGCGGGGGCTTGTTCACCGACATCCTGCTGCGCGAGACGCGGACCGAGATCACGCCGGACCGGATCGACCGCCTGCGCCGCAATCATGCCGCCGCCTACGGCAGGCTGGCCGAGGCCGGTGCGGTGAAGCCGTTGCCCGGCGCGGTCGAACTGCTGGCATGGCTCACGGACGCGAAGATTCCCTGGGCCATCGCCACCAGCGGGCGCATGGAGACCGCGGCGCACAATATCGCGGCCCTCGGCGTCGACCCCAACAAGGTACCGGTGGTGACCCGCGACCAGGTTCGCCACGCGAAGCCCGACCCGGATCTCTTCGTCACCGCGGCCGAGCGATTGGGGACGGATATCCGGGACGCCATGGTCATTGGCGACGCGATCTGGGATATGCTCGCCGCCCAGCGGGCCAGGGCACTCGGCATTGGCTTGCTCTCCGGAGGTTACGGAGAGAACGAACTCGAGCGGGCGGGCGCCTACCGCGTGTTCGAGGACCCGGCCGACTTGCTCCGACATATCGACGAAGTCGCAGCGCGAAGCTGAACGGATTCAACAAGTTCCCCGGGGCGTTTAGGCGCCGGACGGGGAAGGGTTCGTAGGATCGCACCCATACGCGTCGCGAGGATTTCATTGCACATGCGCTTTCTGCTCACCGTCATACCGTTGACCGCCGCGTTCATCATCGCGGCGTGCTCGCATTCCGAACCCCCCGCCCCCGAGGCATCGCCCGCGGCGGCCGTGACGGCCGCGTCGCCGGCTCCGGGCAAGACGGCACCGGCAAACCCGGCGCTCGGCTCGCCTGAATGGCTGGCCTGGGTCGACAAGACGCTGGCGGTCAGTGACGACGGACACGGACCCACGCCGGGTTCCGACGAGTGGAACCGGGCGGTGAACACGAAACTCGGACAGGAAGCCCCACAGGCATCGCCGGGCTCGGCCGAGTGGCAACAGGCGGTCGATGCGCTTTTGCGCACCCGCGTCGCCACGCACTAATCATCACCTGGTGGGAGCCGACTTGACGGCGATCCCGCGGCAGCGGGCCAGTTCTAGGCAAGCACCCATCGCCGCTGAAGCGGCTCCCACAAGAGCAGTGGCTCCCACGGTGAAGCGGCTACCCTGCGAAGTACCCAGGTCCCCAGAACCTGAAGTCCGGAACCTATAGCCGGGCCCGCAGGTGCTTCGCCCCGACCGGCACCTTCACCTCGCCCGACGGCAACGAAAGAACGACTCCACCCGGCACGTCCACCGGCTGCGTGATCTCCAGCACCGCTTCCCCGCCCTTGGCCTTCAGCGTGTAACCGAAGCGCCCGTAAGGCGTGCGCAGGTCGCGGACCGCAATGCCCTCGCCTTCCAGCCAGCCTGGCTGCACGCCGGCGGCGATCACCAGCGCATCATCGGAATCGCGGTCGTAGGCGAACATGTCCAGCGCCGAGCGCACGTAGTCGGAGGCGATCCACGCATGCGGCATGTCGCCCACGAAACGCGGTTCACGCGGATCGCGACCGACCACTTCGGCCCATTGGTTCCATGCGGCGGGCCGACGATCGGCAAAGAAGAAGGCGACGAGTTCATCGAGCCGGTCGCGCCAGCCGAGCCGGATGAAGCTGGCGATCGTGCGCAGTTCGTACGGCGTGTAGTCTTTCCACGCGGTCTTTCCATCGCGGCGCGCGACGAAGCCGCGCCAGTATTTCTCGAAGGTGTTGTCGAGCAAGGCCTTCGGCAACCGCGACTGCTCGCCTCCCGGCGACAGTGCGATGGTGGTCGAGGTCGCGTCGAAATCACCCAGTTCGGCCGAGCCGGGAATGAAGTCGATGCCTTTGGCTTTCACCGCCGCCGCGATGGACGCATGCACGTCGCCACGGAACTGGTCGCGCGACGCGACGAAACGCTTCGCGTCGTCCGGCTGGTGAAGTGCCTGCGCGAGTTCGACGGCATCGTCGTAGCCCTTGAGCGCCCAAAAATCGTCCCAGTACGAATGCATCGGCTTGGTCGAATAGCCCTCGTGGCTGATCGATGCGGGCATCAGGCCGTAAAGAGCGCGATCCGCTCCATCCAGTCGTGACGGTATGCGTTCGCTCGCACGGAGCCCGTCCATATAGGCGACAGCCTTGCGCACGTGCGGATACAACGCCTCCACCGTCGCGCGATCGTGCGTGTAGCGCCAGAGCTCCGCGACGCTGAAGATCAGTTCGCCGTGGCTGTCGTTCTCGGGAACGGGATCGGAGCCGCGTGCGTCGACGCAGCACGGCACCTTGCCGTTGGAGAACTGATGTGGCGCGTACCAGCGGATGAATTCAGAGGCGACGTCCTCATGGCCGGTACGCAACAAGCCCTCGAGCATCATCGCGCCATCGCGAACCCATGTCCGCGAATAGGAACGCGTACCGGGCTGCAAGGCGGGACCGTCGCGTGACATCAGGATCTGCGCGATGCCGCTCTTCATCGTGTCGACGATCGGCCGTGCCACGCCGGGTACGGTGACCGTCACACGATCCAGCTTGGCGCGCCACGAAGCCGCGACCGCATCGGCATGATCGGCGAGCCAACGGCCACCATCGGTCGGTATCGCGACAACGTCGTCCGGCTTCACCGGAACGACGACGCCGAGATCCACGTGGCCATGCGCGGGCACGTGCAGGTCATAAAGCAACGCACCTTGGGCGAAGCCGCCGTCGTCATGCAGTTCTTTCGTCGATGGCCGTTCACCCGCATCCAGGCGTTCGCTCAGGGTCGTCGGCTCATTCGTGCTGGCGACGAAGTCGGTCGTCGCCTGCAGGGGAATCACCTTGCGTGCGCCATTGACGGTCAGTGTCCTGCCGTCCCATGCGAGATCGTCGACACGGCTGATGCCACCGGGTGCGTTGAGGAACTGCGTGGGCGGATTGACCTGGAAGGGCCGCGCCGCCAGGGCCAGCGTGACATCGCGGGCCGTGTCGCCGCCATTCTCCACGCGATAGCCCACCACCAGCTGCGACGCACCTGCCGGGCCCTGCGCGAAGGCGGTGGTCGTGAGCGTGAGGTCGCCCGCCTGCCAACGGACGGACGGAATGGGAAGATAACCGTCGCGGAGCGACTGGCTCGTCTTCATATCGGCCCAGGTGATGAGCTTGCGGCCATCGATCAGGAACGGCTCGATCGAGAAGCCGCCGCGCACGACCTCGACGGCGCCGTCCTCTGAGATCAGCGCGGAGTCGCGACTGCCGCCATCCACGCCGACGATGGTCCAGTAGGACTGTTCGCCGGAGAAGCCGCGCGGATAGAGACCACGGCGTACCTGCTTCGCCCGCGCTTCGAAGATGGCGTTGGGCGTGGGCGGTGGAGCGGGTACGGCTTCGGGTTTGCGTGCGACGAGGCGAAGGTTGTCGAAGCAAACCTCACCCTTGTTGGCACCAGGCGCCACGGGGCCCGTTGTGAAAGCTGTTGTGGGAGCCGCTTCAGCGGCGATGGGTGCTTGCCCCAGGCTGGCCCGCTGCCGCGGGATCGCCGCTGAAGTGGCTCCCACAGGGGTGCCGCTGGCTGAAGACTTGTTGGCTTTGGGCTGGGCCTCGGCGTAGATCATGAATTCCACGTCGCGCGTATGTCGCAGCGTGCGGTCCTTCACCGGCCCCCAGGCGAATTCGACCTGGCGGCTCGTGGCTTCGATCGTCTGCCAGGCATCGCGCGGGACGAAGGACGGTTTCTGGAACCACCACACGTTGTCGCCGCTGTCGTCGATCAGCTTGAGTTGCAAGGTATTCGGCGGCATGGTTCCGCGCACGTCGAAGCTCAGCGCGAAACCGTCGGGAAAATCGATGGGCAGCGTCTTGCGGATGGAGGCCGCGCCGGATACGCCGTTGAAATCGTAGTCGAGGCAGATCGCTTGCCCGGTCTTTCCGGGGACGGTGCGAAGCGTGGCGGAGACGTCGTCGGTGTGTGTCGCCTGCCAGCCGTTGGTCGAATCGAAGTTGTCGAGCACCTTGGGGGCCGAAGATGCCGACGCTGTCGCGGAAGCAGCAACGGAGACGCCCGCGATGAATAGTGCGGACAAGCTCCGGCGCAGCCGCGGGATCGCCGATGAAGCGGCTCCCACAAGTGAGGTCCCCACCAGGGTGACGCACACGGGAGAGGCATCATCGGAATGGTTCGGCTTCATGCTCAACCCTTGACGCTGCCCAGCAGCAGGCCTTCCAGGTAGTAGCGCTGCAAGGCGAGGAACAGCATCAGCACCGGCAGGATGGTCACGACCGAGCCGGCCATCATCAGCTCGCTGTCCTGCACATGTTCTCGCGACAGCGATGCCAGTGCGATGGGCAGGGTGTAATGCTCCTGCCCGGTCAGCGCGATCAACGGCCACATGAAGTCGTTCCACGCGGCGAGGAAGGTGAAGATCGCGAGCGTGACCATGATCGGCTTGAGTAGCGGCATCACGATCGTGGCGAAGATGCGGAACTCGCCTGCCCCGTCGATGCGTGCGGCTTCCATCAGGTCGTCAGGAATGCCGCTGGCGTACTGGCGGACGAGGAAGATGCCGAAGATCGTCGCCAGCGCGGGAACGATCACCGCGCCATAGGTGTTCACCAGGCCCATGTACTTCAGCAGCAGGAACAACGGCAACATCGCCACCTGCGCGGGGATCACCAGCGCACCGAGCAAGACCTGGAAGAGACGCTGGCGCCCCTTGAATTCCAGTTTGGCGAAGGCATAGCCGGCCATCAGGTTGAAGGCGAGCGAGATCACCGTGATCGCCGTGGATATCAGCAGGCTGTTGAACAGGTAGCGGCCCATGCCGGCATTGAGGAAGAGCTGGCGATAGTTGTCCAGCGTGGCGTGGGTCGGCAGCACGGGCGGCGGTAGCGAGCTGGCCTGTCCCTGCGGCATGAACGATACCGAGACCATGTACAGCAGCGGCGCGATGGCGATCGCGGCGCCACCGATCAGCAGACCGTTGATGAGGGCTTTCGCCATGCGGGGACTCATGCCGTTTCTCCCCGTTTCGACAGGCGAAGCATCGCGGCGGTGACCACGAACATGATCACGAACAGGATGAAGGCCACCGCCGAAGCCGAGCCGAGGTTCCACCACTTGAAGCCTTCCTCGTACATCAGGTACAGCACCGAGGTCGTGCTTTGCAGCGGTCCGCCTTCTGTCATCACGTAGGGTTCGGCGAACAACTGGAAGTAGCCGGAGACGGTAAGGATGCCGACCATCACCATCGTGGGCTTCAGCATCGGCAGCGTGATGTGGCGGAACTGCGCGATGGCCGAGGCGCCGTCGATGCGCGCGGCTTCATACAGGTCGCCGGGAATCGCCTGCAAGCCGGCCATGAAGATGATCATGTTGTAGCCGAAGTTCTTCCACACGGCGAAGAGGATGATGGTGGGCATCGCCCAGTGCGGATCGCCGAGCCAGTCCACGGTGGGCATGCCGATGGAGTCGAGCACGTAGTTGATCAGGCCGTACTTGGTGTTGAACAGATATCGCCAGATCACCGCGACGGCCACCACCGTCGTGACCACGGGTGCGAAGAGCGCGGTACGGAAGAACGGCTTGAAGCGGGCCAGGGGCGAGTTGAGGAGCATCGCCGCGCCCAGCGAGGCGATCAGCGACAACGGCACGCCCACCACTACGAAATACACGGTATGGCCCAACGCCGACCAGAACAGCGGACGCTGCAACAGCGACCAGTAGTTCTGCAAGGCGACGAAACGCAGGTTGCGGATGTCCGCCAGCGCGTAGAGATCGTAATCGGTGACGGACAGGACCAATGCCGCGACGACCGGCAACAGGAAGAACAGCCCGAGGATGATCAGCGCGGGGGTAACGAAGAGCCAGGCGGCACGGGTGGTATTCATGGTGTTGCCTTGTGGCCGTGGTCCAGCATCCAGCGGCGTTTTTCCAGGAGACGGTCGGCGCGCCGGTCGATCTCCTCGGCGGCCTGGTCGATCGTGAGATCGCCGTGCCCGGCCTGTGCCGCGACCAGCTGCATCTCGGTGACGATGCGTTCCCATTCGGCGACGGGCGGCGTGGGCTTCACGCGTTCCAACTGGTCGCGGAACGCCGTGGCCTTGTCGTCGTCCTTCAGTGCCGGCGCCAGCCACGAGGAACGGCGTGGCGGCATGTCGCCCAGGATTTCATAAAACCGTGCCTGGATCGCCGGACGGGACAGGAACTCGATGAGCGCCCAGGCATCGTCCTTGTGCTTCGACGCCCGGTAGATCACCAGGCTGGAGCCGCCCGCGTTCGACGCGCCCGGACCGTTCGGGCCGGGCAGCGCCACCGTGCCCCACTCGCCCTGTTGCTCGGGCGGCAGGCGCTTGCGGAACTCGCCGATGTTCCAGGGACCGGAAAGATAGAACGCATAGAAGCCCTGGCCGAACGCGGCCCAGGGGTTGCCGATGCCGACGTTGGTCATCATCGGCGCCTGCTGGTCCTTGAACATCGAAACGTAGAAGGCCAGGGCCTTCTTGAACCCGGGGCTGCGGAAGTTGCCGTAGCGTCCGCCGTCGCGCAGCAGCGGATCGTCCTGCTGCAAGGCCAGCGCCAGCAGTTGCTCGAATTCATTGGTGGGCAACAACACCCCATAGGCCTTGCCTTGCGGCTGGGCCAGCCGGGCCATCATCGCCTGCCATTCGTTCCAGTCGCGTGGCGGGTGGTCGTAACCCACCTTCGCGAGCAGGTCCTTGCGGTAGAAAAGCAGGCGGGTATCCACGTACCAGGGCACGCCGTAGAGCGTGCCGTCGATGACATTGGTCGACCAGATGGCGGGAAAGTAATCGTCGCGGTCGACGACCTTCGAGCCGGCGACACGCGCATCGAGCGGTTCGAGTGCGCCAAGCGCCACCATCTCCGGAATCCACGTGTTACCGAGCTGCGTGATGTCCGGTGTCGAGTCGCCCGCGTACGCGGTGAGCAGCTTCTGGTGCGCGGCCGTGAGCGGCAGCTGCTGTATTTCGACGTGCAGCCCCGGATGTTCGGCCTCGAACGCGGGCAGCAGCTTCGCCACGGCCTCGCCTTCGCGACCGATCGTCCAGAACTGCAAGGTCCGCGTGCCCTCTTCCTGCTTCGCGCAGCCGGCGACCCCGGCAGCGGCAAGCGCCCATGCCAGGGTTATGCGCAGGACGCGCGCCACGCGCTTCACCATAGGTTGGCTGCCGTATCGGCATCGAGCCAGCCGCCGGTGAAGCCGGCGCGTTCGAGGCCCTTGCGGATGTACGGATTCTTCTTCATCACGTTCCAGACGAACTCGCTACGGTAGTTCTCGATCATCAGCACGATCGGTCCCTGATCGATGCCCAGATGCACCGTGTCGGCCCAGCCGAAGCCCGGGATCAACCTGCCCGTGCGCAGTTCGGTCTGCGTGTGGAAGCTGAGGTTGAAGGCGTCGACGAAACCGTACTTCGTATAGATGTACTGGCCGTACTTCTTCTTCATCTCCTCCAGCGCCGGAATCGCGATCTCCGGCGCGAAGGCGATGGAACCGCCCGCGGCGGTCGGTACGATGGTGCCGTCATCGGAGATGTAGTCGAGGCCGGCGCCGCGAGCGGTGTAGCCGGAGAAGGTGCGCTCCTTGTCGCCCTGCTTCACGATCAGGCCGCCCGGACCGTTGCTGGCGGTGAGGCCCCACACGTTCTTGCCATAGCCGGTCCAGCCCCCGGGATTGGCCACCGCATAGGCCTGCTGAGAATACGCGGCGCGGCGGCTGTTCTCGAAGTAGTCGATGTCGTGCGTCCGGCTCCAGGCGTCGCGGATGCCGCGGAAGTCCACCCAGGTGTGGCTGTACTGGTGCCCGAACAACGGTGCGAAGTTGAGGAAGGTCTGGCCGTGGAACTCGCCCCAGGTCTTGTCGTAGGTCTTCGTCCAGGCGGCCCAGGCGTCGTCGCCCACCGGGTGGGTGGGCGAGCCGAGCGCCATGATGTAGACGAGCATGCCTTCGTTGTAACCGGCCCAGTCGTGCGGAATCTGCTTGCCGCCCGGCGTCCAGCCCATGCTGATCAACGGCTTGTGGTTCTGCGCCCAGGTCCATTCCACGCGACGGTAGATATCGTCGGCGAGGCTGCGGATTTCCTTTTCCTTCGCATCGTCGCGGTCGTAGTAGCTCTGTGCGAACAGCACGCCGCCGAGCAACAGCGTCGTGTCGACGGTGGACACCTCCACCCAGCGATCATGGCGCTTGCCGGTTTCCATGTTGAGGAAGTGATAGAAGAAGCCGTGGTAGCCGGTGGCGTCGTCTTCGGAATCGTTCTGCGGCGCATCGTGGAAGAAGTGCAACGTGGCCAGCGTGCGGTCGACCGCCTGCTCGCGCGTGATGTAGCCACGCTCCACGCCGACGCCGTATGCGGTGAGGCCGAAGCCCACCGAGGCGATCGATGCGAAGGAGTTGGTCGGATAGTGGTCGGGAATGAGGCCGTTGGACGGATTCGCACTGTCCCAGAACCACTGGAAGGTGCGCTTTTCCAGATCCGCGATCATCGGCGGCACGGGATGGACGTCCTTGATCGCCACTGCGGTTACGCGCTTCGGCTTGGGCGTTTCCTTTTCCGCCATGGCCAGCGGCGCGGCGATGGCGAGGACGATACCGAGGGCGAGGGCGAGTCGCTTTATCGTTTTGGCTTGCATGACGCGGATCCTAGGGCTGTGGGGTAGCGCAGGCGATCCAGGCTTACGCATGTAAACGTTTACGGTTGCCGGACAAATAAAAGTCCCTGAGGACCGAGTTTCGCCGACAACTCCTTTATAAAAGAAACGCCCGCGGGGAGACGCGCGGGCGTTGAAGTATGGCGCATCCGATGGACCGGATGCGCCATGAGTGGATCAGAACTTCATGCCGATGGTGAAACGAGCGGTACGCGGCACGAAGGTGATGTTGCCCTTCTTATTGACCGCGACCGGTCGGCTGTTGAGCTCGCCGTTCGCACCCCAGTTAACGAGGTAGTCGGAGTCGGCGTAGTTCTTCCAATTGAACACGTTCAACACGTCGAAGCGGGCATAGATCTTGGTGTCGCCGCTTATGACGAAGTCCTTGGTGAGCTGCAGATCGATATCACGGTACCCCCAGATATCGCCACCAACCAGGAACTTGGCGCCGCTGGGCGTTGCGGCCATAGGCACGCAGCTCGCGCCATTGGCTTCGATCTGGCCGTAGCACGCGGCGGCGTTCTTCGGCAGCGGCGTTGCCAGGGTCAGCTTGACCGAACCGGAGATGCCCCACGGCAAGTCAAGCGCGGCCGTGCCGACGAAACGATGCTTGGCCACGGCGTTCGACGTGATGAACGGGTAGTCCCCGATGGTCGGCTCATCGAACGAATAATGCTCGTTGATGTCGCGGTTCTGCTTCGCGTGCGAGTAAGTGTAGGCCAGGCTCGTGCTCCAGCCCGACTCCTGCGTGTAAGGCTTCTGCGCGGACAACAGCACCTGCGTGGTACGTGTCTCGATGCCATTGTCGCCGAGGATCAGCCCACCGACGTTGGGAATGGGCTGATCCCAAGGCTGACTGCCGTTCCTGAAGAACGCTCCGTCCGGGAAACGGTTGCCCAGGGTGAAGGCGAAGCCGTCCTTGCTGAGCACGCGCGTGACCGTGGCATCGGTTTGCCAATCGCCGATGGTGTTGGACATACCCAGACTGAACTGGTCGCTGTAGGGCGCCTTCAGCTTGTTGTTGAGCATGTCCACTTCCTGGCCGGAGTTGCCGCCGATGAGGTAGTTTTGCAGCACGTTCTGCCCATTCAGGAACTCGGGGTTCCAAGGCACGCACGTGGACGACGAGGTATCGCAGGGATGGGTCGGGATGTTGAAACGCAACGTCGTTTGCGGCAGCGCCTGTTTGGTGACTTCCGTCTGCAGGTAGTCGTAGAGATTGCGGTCATACGCACGGCCGGCGCCGCCGTGGATAACGTGCGCCTCGTCACCGAAGATGTCGTACGAGAAACCCAGCCGCGGCTGCCACTGTCCCTTGAACGAGTGACGATTACGTCCGTCGCTCACGTAGTCGTTGATGTTAATGCCCCCCGCGGCAAGCGCGTCGCCATAGGTCGAGCCAGGCGCCGCGCCCGCGTACGGATTCGGCGAATTGATCGCATCGAGCACACGCTGCGAGGTGACGAAATTCGTGTACGAAGGATTGACCTCGTAGTCCCAGCGCACGCCGAGGTTAAGGGTCAGATGGTCGTTCACGGACCAGTCGTCCTGCGCGAAGATGCCGTACTGGCGGGCGGTCGTTTCAGCGACGCCGCTCTGACCCGGAAGGGCAGACGCGTAGAACACCTGCCATGGCTGCGAGGCGACGCCGGTCGGGTTCACATCGTAGAAGAACTGCGGACTCTGTGCAGCGGCATCTGCAGCTTTCAGTTCGATCGACTTGAACTTATAGCCGAGCTTGACCACGTGGTCGCCGTGCCATTGCAGGTCGTTGAACGTGAAGGTATCGGAAACGCTCGGGCCTTCCTGGCTCTTGGTCTGGGTCGCGCGCGGGTCCGCCGATCCGGTCGTGATGATCGACGGGTTGTTCGGGTCCGGCTGCCAAGTGTAGTTGTAACCGTTGCCGGCGTTGGTCGGGAACGCATTGATGTACGCGTTCTCGAAGGAGAAGATCAACTCGTTGTACCAGCTTTCCGCGCTGTGCTGCCACTTGAAGGTGCCGCGGGTATCGTGATTCTCGTTGTTCACGCCGGCGGAGGGAGCCGTGCCGCTGCCGATGCCGGAGATCTGCGTCTCGCGGCGAACCTGGGTGCTTATCTCGATGCGGTCGCGATCGGTGAGTTCCCAATCGATCTTGCCGAAGTAGAGCTTTTCGTCGAAGGTCAGGTTGGACGAGCCGAGTTCCTGCTGCACGTTGGCCGGCAGCAGCGACGCTACATCGCCGGAATAATTGATGCTGCCCGGTACGACGGAAATCGGGGTATCGAACTTCTTCTGCTCGAAGGCGACGAAGAAGTGCATCTTGTCCTTGATGATCGGTCCACCCAGCGCGAAGCCGTATTCCTTCGATTCGGAGTCGACCTTCCTGCCGGTGTTCTCCTCGATCGGCGTGCGGTTGCGGAACGCATCGTTGGTATAGGTGCCGAACACTTCGCCGTGGAACTCATTGGTACCCGACTTCGTCTCGGCGGTGATCGCGGCCGACGACACCTGGTCATACTCGGCCTTGTAGTTCGACGTGATCACCTTGTATTCGCCGATGGCGAGCTGGGGGAACGGGTTGCCCTGGCTGTTGTTCTGGCCCGAGATACCACCTTCCTTCACGTAGCTCTTCTGGCTGACGCCGTCGATGTAGACGTTGGTGGAACTGTTGTTCATCGCGCCGCCACGGAGGGACGTGTTGCCCTTTTGGTCGACGGTGAAAACCATGCCCGGCACGGTATCTGCGAACTCGAGGAAGTTGCGCGATACCTGCGGAATCGTGGCGATCTGGTGCAGCGAGATGGTCTGACCGACTTCGGGGGTCTTCACTTCCTCGATGGTGGTAGCGGCGACCGATACGCCTTCCATCGTGGTGGCGTTGGCGGCATTCGCGGCCGGGGCCTCCGACGCAGGGGCGGGGAGATTGAGCGTAGCCGTGGAGGCGACGGTCAGCGTGACGTTCTTCTCGGTGCCCGGGCCGGCATCGACACGATACGTCGCCGGCGGCAGGCCGTTGATCACATACGAGCCATCGGCATTGGCCGTGGCATGGCGGGTAAGGCCCGTCTGCGGATTGAAAACCGTGACGTTGGCACCCGGGTTCGCCTTGCCGCGCAGCGTGGCATTGGACGTCTGTGCCATCACGGTGGACGGCGCGACGGCGGCCGCGACGGTGGCGGCGATGATGCTGACCAGCAGTTTCTTCTTGAAGTGCATCGAGGCTTTCATGTTCCCCTCTCCCAAATGTTTTCTATGTGTGTGATCCACGGAGTCGACATGGCTGTCGTATCGCGGTGGTTGAACCACTCTCGGAGCGTTATGCCCCCGTGTCTCGCGTCGAGCGAAGTCCTGAGAATGACGCCGTCCTGGGGAGTCCCATCCACGGCCCGGCAAGCCGTGCGTTCCGACGGGGCGTCAGGCCCGTCGTCGTACCGTGTCGCCGCCGCCACACGAGGCGCGCACGACCAATTCAGTGCCGACGACGACGCGCGGTTCGGGCGCGGCGTCCTCGGGTGCCTCGATCATCTTGACGAGGCGTTCCAGCGCCGCCTCGCCCAACTCGGCGATGCGTATGCGGACGGTGGTAAGCGGTGGCGTCACGTAGCGCGCCATGGGAATGTCGTCGTAGCCGACCACGGCGATGTCGTCGGGCGTGCGCACCTTCGCTTCGGAAAGCGCGGAGAGGCAGCCGATCGCCATCATGTCGTTGGCGGCGAAGATCGCATCGGGGCGCGGCACCATCGCCAGCGCCTGCTTGCCCGCGTGATAGCCGGACTCTTCGGTGAAGTCGCCCGGCAGGATCACGGCACGCTCACCGAGACCGGCCTTCGCCAAGGCCTCGCGGTAGCCGCGGGCACGCTCCTGCACGTCGTGGTTCACCTGCGGACCCGCGATGAACACGATGCGCTTGCGACCGAGGCCCAGCAGGTGCTCGGTCATGGCGCGGGCGCCGCCGAAATCGTCGACGTCGAGCGAGGCATGGCGATCGGAGCGCACGTGGCTGTTGATCAGCACGGTCGGCAGCACGATCGGCAGGTTCTCGTCGAGGAAGGCCTCGTCGGCGTGGGGTGACATCACCAACAGGCCGTCGACGCGGCCCTGCATCGCGCGCAGGGCGATCGCCGCTTCCGTGGCATCGCCATGCGAGCTGGAAACGAGCATGTACAAACCACGCGCACGGGCGGCGAGGTCGATGCCGCGGATCAGCTCGGAGAAGAAGGCGCCATGCAGGTCGGGCAGCAGGGCGCCGATGGTCTGCGTGCGGCGGGTGATGAGGCTGCGCGCCGCGTTATGCGGCACGTAGCGAAGGCGGGCCGCGACTTCGCGGATGCGCTTCTGGGTTTCCGCCGTCACGCCGCCGTGGCCATTGAGGGCACGCGAGACGGAAGCCACCGATACGTTGGCCATTCTCGCGACGTCTTTGATCGTCACACTCACGTGGTTATCGCCCTTGACCAGCCCTCCCGGGGCCTGACGGCGCGGAACGTAAACGTTTTCACACGGCCTTGTAAAGCGTGCGAAATCAACCGTTTGCTGCATCGCAGTAGGATCTACGCGAACACGCGATACCACTTAGCGGCACCCGTTAAAAATACGTGTGCCATCAGCGGTTTGAGTGGTACGCAAGAAATTGTGGCGTCGCAACAGCAAATGCAGACAAACTCTTCACGGAAGTAAATAGCTGTCGCGTCAGGAACCACGTAACGCGCGTTACATGGATTTGCCGAATTCGCTCACGCTTCCTGCAACTCGCGGGCGGCTCGTTCGCTGCCCGGGCGCCGCGACGACCACACGCTGCACGGGTCCCCTTCAATGGCACGACGGCGCGTGGCGAAGCCCAGCCACGCAAACCCCACACCCATCGCGATCGCGACCACATCGACCCCCAGCACCGCGAAGCGGCCTTCGCCGAGCGTGCGTAGCAGGCGCTCCCCATGGATCGTCGCGTCGAGCACGCCGACGGCCACGCTGATGAAGGCGGTGGCCCAGAGCAACTCCACCGCCGCCCTGGCGGGCAGGCGCCAGAAGGTCCAGAGGATCGCGGCGGCGAAGGCCGTGAAGCACACGGGCTGGACGATGGCCGTCGGGGAAGCACCCCACAGCGGACCCAGGAGGTTCGCCAGGAAGGTGGTCGAGATCGCGAAGCACGCGCCGATGCAGACGCCGACGGTGGCGGTCGCCATCGCGCGCACCTTCAACGGTTGGTCGGCCTGGCGCCGTTTGCGTCGTGATTCGATGTAGAGCAGGTTGCCGGAGTAGAACAGGAAGGCACCGGCAAGGCCGAGCACGAAGTACAGCCAGCGGAGCGGCAACCCGCCGAAGTTGCCGAAGTGCAGGCCGAAGATCGCCGAGTACGTGGCGTGGTTCGCATCGCGCGCACCGCTCAGTTGCATGCCGAGAACCTTCCCGCTCGCGGCATCGAGCGAGACCATGCCGTATTCACCGAGCGTCTTCGTCGAAGTGCCGCGCACTTCCGCCGCGGCGCCCTGTCGGCCGTAGTGCACGTAACGCATGTAATCCGGTTCGAAGTTGGCGGCACCCGCTGCGAGCGCCGCCTGCCGTGCGCGCGCACCGAGTTCGGCGGGTGAAAGCATCACCGCCGTGCCGCCCTTGTCCTGCGTGGCCGGCAAGGCGCTGGTCATGCGTTCGAAGGCAGGCATCAGCTTGCCGTCGAAGATGGCCGTGTTGAACGCGACCAGCATCACGAGGGTGAGGCACAGCAACGCGCCGGTGATCGCGAAGATGATGTGGAAGGGCAGGCTGAGGATGCCGATCACGTTATGCGCGTCCTGCCACAGGCGCTTGAGGTTGTGCCCGGGACGCAGCGCGAACAGTTCGCGCACGAGGTTCGGCAGGTGGATCAACAGTCCGGTCAGCAACGCCAGTCCGTAGATCACGCTGACGACGCCCATGAGATAGATGCCGACGACGGGGATGCCGAGGTCGTAATGCAGTTCGTAGACGAAATCGGCGAGGCCGTGCTCGTGGTCTTCCGAATCGCGTGCTGCCGTTTCGCCCAACGACTGGGTCTTCCACTCGCCGTTCTTTTCCATCCAGTACGCGGCCACCTCGTGCGAGGGATGGTCGGCCGGGTAGGTCACGCCGATCTGCTCGCGGGCGGCCGGATGCTTCGCCACGATATCGGCCAGCATCGCGTGCGCGCGGTCCATGGTGTCCGCACGGGCCATGTCGGTGCGCGGCACCGCCCAGGCGTCGATCTCTTCGTGGAACATGGTCAGCGCGCCGGCGTAGAACGCGATGAACAGGGCGAAGCCGGCCAGAAGGCCGGTCCACGTATGGACGGTGGTGAAGGTGCGCAGCGTGGAGGCTTTCATCGGTCAGAGCCCCGGCATCGTGTGCTTGGCGAGGAACAGCGTGGCGAACGCGGCAAGGTTGGCCACGGCCAGCCATGCCCAGGCTCGGACGCCGGTGCGGAAGAGGAAGGTGGCGGCCATGATCCCGATCCACAGCGGGAAGAAGATCACCATCATCGGGATGACCACCGATTCGCTCGAATGTGGCCAGAGCCAGATCGCCACCGCGACCAGGGCCATGGACAACGGGAGGCCGAGCACGATGCCGGCGAAGGTCTTGGCGAGCATCAACGTGGCTTCCGTTCGGTGGCCGGGCGCAACAGCCAGGTGATGTAGGGCAGGGCGACGCCGCCCAGCATCAGGGCGGTCAGCGCCGAGAAAATGCCCGGAAGGGACGTCTCCCCCACGATCCAGGCGGCCAGCGCCGCGATGGCGAACGCGCCGGCACCGAGACGGGCAGGGCGCCCGAGTGGCCGCCGCAACAACCGTTGGTTCCGCGAGGCCAGATAGGCAAGGGCCATGGCGATGAAAGCTGCCACGCAGCCGAGGAGATTCATGGGCAGGACCGGCGACAAGGATTGATTGATAATTATTATCATTTGCCACTAGCCGGTCAAACTTGCGCCAGTTGGCCTTGGGTTGCTCAAGTTTTGACCAACCCGTCCGTTAACTGAATAGGGGGCGTTGGTAAAACTAGCGTTAACCCCCTCTGTTAAATTAGGATTAACACCCCAACGATCATCGCGATGCAGCGTCTCGCTGCGCGATGCGACAGGAAAAGCCGATAACCGATTGATGTAGCAGCCATGTTGACCACCGCCCTCATTGCCACGACCCTCGTTGCCTTCGCTCTCGCAGCGGCATCGGTTCGTCGCATTCCGGAAGGCCAGGTCTACAGCGTGCGCCGCTTCGGCCGCTCGCCCGCGCTGCTCACCGCCGGTACCCACGTCGTGCTTCCCGTGCTCGATCGCGTCTTCCACAAGATCGACCTCGGCGGCCAGGTGCTTCGCTTCGAAGGCGGCACGGTCTATTGGCAGGTGCTCGAACCGGAAGTCGCCGACGAAGTCATCGACGAGGCGCCCGAACTGATCCGCAGCAATGTCGTCGCCGCCCTGCGCGACACCGACACGGGCCGCCCGGCCGACCGCCGCGCCGTCGGCACCCAGCTCAAGCACGCCGTGAATGGTTCGCTCCGCGCGCGCGGCATGCTGGTGACCCGCGTCGAACTCGACGCCGCCTGATCCTCCGCGCTGGCGCCTTCGCGCCGGCGCTTCCATACTCTTGCGCCCTCGCCTCACCCTGGTGCCGCATGACCGCGCGCGAAGCCCTGCAAGCCCAACTCGAACGCGGCATCGCCGCCCTGGGTGCGACCCTGCCCGATGGGGCGGTCGACCGCCTGCTCGATTACCGGGAGCTGCTGGAGCGCTGGAACTCGGCCTATAACCTGACGGCCGTGCGCGACGCCAACGAGATGGTCTCCCGCCACCTGCTCGATTCGCTGGCGATCCTTCCTTATGTCCACGGCCGCACCCTGGCCGATCTCGGTACCGGCCCCGGCCTGCCCGGCATCCCGCTGGCCATCGCGGAACCGGCGCGAGAGGTGCTCATGGTCGACTCCAACGGGAAGAAGGTCCGCTTCCTGCGCGAGGCGATCCGCTCGCTGAAGCTGGTCAACGCCAAGGCCTTGCAGAGTCGTGTCGAGGACGTCGAGGGCACGTTCGAGTGCGTCACGGCCCGGGCCTTCGCCTCCCTGGCCGACATGCTCGGCTGGGGCGGCCACTTGCTGGCGCCCGGCGGCGTCTGGCTCGCGATGAAGGGCAAGCATCCGGCGGAGGAACTGGATGGCGTGCCGGAGGGGTTCCGCGTGGAAGCGATTCACGCCTTGGGCGTGCCGGGCGTCGACGGGGAGCGGCACCTGGTGGTGATCCGCCGGGCCTGACCGCTCCATTGAAGATGCTACGCTAACGCCCTTTCCGCGCACGGTAGCTACCGGTACTCCATGGCCCGCATCCTCGCAGTCGCCAACCAGAAGGGCGGTGTCGGCAAGACCACCACCTCCGTCAACCTCGCCGCGGCCCTGGCCGCCGCGAAGCGCAAGGTGCTGCTCGTCGATCTCGATCCGCAGGGCAACGCCACGATGGCCTCGGGCGTGGACAAGCACGAGGCCAAGCCGAACGGCTGTGAAGTGCTGTTGGACGAAGCCGACATCGGCGACGTGCTGGTACGCACCGAGGCCGGATTCGACCTGCTGCCGGGCAATGGCGACCTCACCGCCGCCGAACTCAAGCTGATGGACGGCCTGGCGCGCGAGCATCGCCTGAAAGAGCAGTTGGCGAAGATATCGGACAGGTACCACACCATCCTGATCGACTGCCCGCCCTCGCTGCACCTGCTCACCCTGAATGCGCTGACCGCGGCCGACGGCGTGCTGATTCCGGTGCAGTGCGAGTACTTCGCCCTGGAAGGACTGTCGAGCCTGCTCGACACGATCGCCGCCGTGCGCCAGCGCCTGAATCCGAAGCTGGAGGTCGAAGGCCTCCTGCGCACCATGTACGACGTACGCAACAACCTCGGCAACGAGGTATCGGCGCAGCTCACCCAGCACTTCGGCGAAAAGGTGCTTCGCTCGATCATCCCGCGCAACGTGCGCCTGGCCGAGGCGCCCAGCCACGGCCAGCCGATCCACCTGTACGACCGCGGTTCGCGTGGCGCCATCGCCTATATCGGCCTCGCCGGCGAGATCATCCGCCGCGAGCGCGCGATGAACGCGCAGGATGCCGGTGAGCTCGCGAACGATCTCGACGAAGTCGCGCCCGATGCCGGCGGCGCGACCCCGACGACCCCTTAAGGAGCACCCATGGCAGCAGCGAAGAAACGTGGACTCGGCCGTGGCCTCGACGCCCTCCTCGGCGGCGGCGCGGGTCCCGACGCCGCCCCCTCGATCGTCGAGCAGGAAGGCGAACTGCGCTTGTTGCCGATCCACCAGATCCAGGCGGGCAAGTACCAGCCGCGACGCCACTGGAACGACGAGGCGCTCGACGAACTGGCCGCGTCGATCAAGGCCCAGGGCCTCATCCAGCCCGTGGTGGTCCGCGCGATCGGCAAGAACAGCTATGAACTGATCGCCGGCGAACGCCGCTGGCGCGCGGCCCAGCGTGCCTCGATGAGCGAGATTCCCGCCCTGGTGAAGGACGTGCCCGAGCAGTCGGTGCTGGCCATGGCGCTGATCGAGAACATCCAACGCCAGGAGCTCACGCCGCTCGAGGAAGCCCAGGCCTTGCAGCGCCTGATCGATGAATTCGACCTCACCCACCAACAGGCCGCCGATGCCGTCGGCCGCTCGCGCGCGGCGGTCTCCAACCTGCTCCGCCTGATCGAACTGCCCGCCTCCATCAAGCAGCTGCTCGACGAAAGCAAGCTGGAGATGGGCCATGCCCGCGCGCTGCTCACCTTGCCCGCCACCATCGCCGAGCCCCTGGCGCTGGAAGCCGCGCGCAACGGCTGGACGGTGCGCGAGCTGGAGGAAGCCGCACGCAAGGCCCAGCTGGCGCCGAAGGGCAAGGCCAAGTCGGCGGCCATCGATCCGAACATCGCCAATCTCGAACGCGAACTGGCCGAACGCTTCGCCACCCGTGTCGAACTCGCCCATGGCCGCGGCGGCAAGGGCAAGCTGGTCATCCACTACCACAGCCTCGACGAGCTGGATGGCATCCTCACCAAGGTCCGCTGAGCGCGACCTGTAAGGAAATGCGCATGGCGCCGGTCCATGAGGGTGTGAATCCGAAGCAGCGCCAGTACGAAGCCATGGTGCGCGCCCTGTCGGCGGACCTCTACCGGTACGCCTTCTGGCTGTCGCGTTCCGAGACGGTCGCCCAGGACCTCGTCCAGGAGACCTTCCTGCGTGCGTGGAAAAACCTCGACAGCCTCCGTGACGCCGAATTGGCGAAGCCCTGGCTGATCACCATCCTGCGCCGCGAACACGCGCGCCTCTACGAACGCAAGCGCCTGGACACCGTGGAACTGGACGACAACGTGCCCGAAGACGCCGCCTTCGCCAGCCCCGAACGCAGCGGCGACGCCGCGCAGGTGCGCGAGGCCATGTTGAAACTGCCGGAAAAATACCGCGATCCGCTCGCCATGCAGGTGCTCGGCGGCATGACCTGCGAGGAGATCGCCCAGAGCACGGGCCAGCAGCCCGGTGCGGTGATGACCCAGCTGTTCCGGGCCCGCCAGCGCCTGAAGGATCTGCTCGGCGGACGCGCCGTGGCCGAGGGGGGCCGGAAATGAATTGCCTCGAATTCCGCCGCCGGATCGGCGCCGAGCCACGCTCGCGCGATCCCGAGATCCTCGCCCACCGCGACAGCTGCAAGGACGGATGCGCGGCGTTCTGGCAGCGCGCCCAGCGCTTCGAGGACGATCTCGAGGCCGCCCTTGCCGTGCCGGTGCCCGAAGGCCTCGCCGATCGCATCCTGCTGGCCCAGGCCACCGGTGAACGGCACCGCCAGGTGGGACGGCGGCGTGCCTGGATGGCGATGGCCGCGTCGGTCCTGATCGCCTTCGCCGGCGTCGGGATGCTCTGGCGCCATGCCGACCTCAACTCGCTGCCGGCCCTCGCCGTGGCGCACATGCCGGAGGAAATGGATGCCATGAGCCTGACCGAGCCGATGACCGACGCCCAGGTCGAGGCCGGTTTCGTCGGTCGAGCCACCCGGCTCAAGGGCCCCGCTCCGATCGGCGTCACCTACGTGCACGACTGCACGGTCGGCCCCTACCCGGCGGTGCATGTCGTCACCCGCATGAACGACGAGCCGGTGGTCGCGCTGTACATGCCGGGCAAGATGGTCGACAAGACCACCGAGTTCCATCGCGACGGCTGGGACGGCCGTCAGGTGGCGCTCAGTGGCGGCACGCTCGTCGTCATGGCACAGGGTGCGAGCCGGAAGACGCGGGATGCGGTGGAACGTGGCTGGCGAGCCGCGATCGAGGGTCCGACAGGCCAGACCGTCGGCCGGATCTGAACGATTCCCGCTGCGGCGGCCCCATCCGGCGCGGGTTGGGCGATAATGCCGCCCCGAATCTCCTGTCCCAGGAACCGCGATGACCGATCTCGCCGTGGTCGTGCCCGTCTTCAACGAGCGCGACAACATCCCGCCCCTCCTCGCCGAAATCGCCTCGGCCCTGCGTGGACGGATCGACTTCGAGATCATCTACGTCGACGACGACAGCACCGACGACAGCGTGGCCGTGCTCACCGCCGCCCGTGCGCAGTATCCGGAACTGCGGATCGTCCGCCATCTCACCCGCAGTGGACAGAGCACGGCCGTGTGGAATGGTGTGCGTGCCGCCCGTGCGCCGTGGATAGCCACGCTCGATGGCGATGGCCAGAACGATCCGGCCGATATCCCCAAGTTACTGGCCGCCCGCGAGGGCGCCACGCCGGAACTGAAATTGTTCGCCGGCTGGCGCGTCACGCGGCGCGACAGCTTCAACAAGCGCATCTCGTCGAAGGTCGCCAACGCGGTGCGTTCGCGCATGCTCCAGGACGACACGCCCGACACCGGTTGTGGCCTCAAGCTGTTCGAGCGCGAGACCTTCCTGCGCCTGCCTTACTTCGACCACATGCATCGATACCTCCCGGCCCTGGTCAAGCGCGCGGGTTTCGCCAGCCAGAGCGTGCCGGTGGGCCACCGTCCGCGCACGGCGGGCACCTCGAAATACGGCATGCTCGACCGCCTCTGGGTCGGCCTTGCCGATCTTCGCGGCGTGGCATGGCTGATGCGCCGCGCCAAGGTCACCCGCACCGAAGAGGTCTGACCGCCGTCGCCGCTGAAGCGGCTCCCACAACTAACTAGCGGAAGGCTGTTCGCGGCGTCCAGTGGTCCAGCGCGCGAGCGGTCCGCTCGCGCCCCAGCTCGATCAGCTCGCGCGCGCGATAGAACTCGTACACGGTGGACACGTTGCGCGGGATCTCGATCAGCAGGTCGGGCGGATAGGCGGCCAGGCGCAGCCGCGAAAGATTGGCCTGCATGAGGTCCATGGACTGCGTCATCAGGTCGAACGCGCCCGGGTCCCTGACCTTGGTTTCGCCTTGCGGCAGCACGCGCCCGATCAAGCGGCCCAGGCGGGCGGTATAGCCCTTGTCGGCCACGGCGGCGACGTCGCGTTCGGGTGGTTGCTGCATCTCGGCCGCGCCGTCCACGCTCACGGCCACGACGTAATCCGCGTCCTCGCGCATCAAGGGCAGCACGGGCAGCGGATTGAGCAGGGCCCCGTCGACCAGGCGCCGGCCCTCATGTGTGTACGGGCGGAACAGCGTGGGAATCGCGATCGAGGCGCGGATCGCATCGAAAAGCGGTCCACGGGTGAGCCATACCTCGCGTTCCCGGTCGATGTCGGTGGCCACCGCCGTGTACGTGATCGGCAAGTCCTCGATGTTCACCTCGCCGATCAACTCGCGCAGGGCCGCCATGATCCGGTCGCCCTTGATGAATCCACCACCGGAGAAGCTCCAGTCCACCAGGCGCAGGACATCGAAGCGGGCCAGCGTGGAAACCCAGTCACGGTAGATGTCGAGCTTGCCCATGGCGTAGATGCCGCCGATGAGGGCGCCCATCGAGGTGCCGGCGACGGCGACGATCTCGAAGCCGCGCTCCTCCAGTTCCTCGATGGCGCCGATGTGGGCAAGGCCCTTGGCCGCACCCGCGCCCAGTGCCAGGGCGACGCGGGGTTTGCGCGGCTCGCCGGTGGTGGCGGGCAAGGCGCCGGGATCGGCGATGTCGAGGTCGCTCATGGAACCTGCTTAGTGACGGTTGCCGTTGCCCTGGTACCCGGAAAGGGCCAGTTGCAGCAGGATCTTCATTTCCTCGCGCAAGGGCAGCGGCGAGACGATCTCGGCATCCGGACCGTATTTGAGTACGTCCATCAGCAACTCGCGCGAGTTCGAGTACGGCACCTTCAGTTCGTAGCGGCCATCGGGCAGCCATTCGCCCTTCTGTTGGGAATGCCAGTGCTCGTCGGCCACCCAACGTGCGGCGTGCGACGAGAAACGAATGGTGGCCCAGGCTTTCGGCTTGCCGGCGAAGATGCCGTAGCTGGAGGCGAGCAGGTCGTTGAGTTCCGCCTCTTCCACGTCTTTCGCCTTCGCATCCAGCGCCTGCGGCTCGGCGATGCGGTCCACCGCGAAGCTGCGCAGCGCCTCGCGATCGTGGTCCCAGACATCCAGGTACCAGTTGTCGCGGTAGTGGGTCAGGCGTTGTGGCGACACGGTGCGCTTCGTATCGGAGTTCGTCGTGCGTGCGCGGTAGCGGAAACTCAGCTGGCGGCGTTCGAGCACGGCGCCGGCGACCATGCGGAACACTTGCTGGTCCATCTTGCGCGCGCCCCAGGAGATCACCCGGATGCGGTCGACGGGCAGGGCCTTGCCGCTGCCATGGTCGGAGAGCAGCCGTTCGATGCGCGCCTTGAAAGGAGCCAGGGCCCCGGCCAGCACACCCGGGTCGGAGCGGCCGATCAGCTCGTTCAGCGCCATCAGGGCGGCCAGTTCGTCGCTGGTCAGCCACAGGCCGGGCAGTTCGAAGCTGTCACCTTCACCCGCTTCGTAGCGGAACGAGGCCTGCTCGCCGGCGACGCTCTGCACGGGCGCGCCCAGCGCGTCGCGCAGGAAGGCCACATCGCGATAGAGCGTGGCGCGCGAGCATTCCAGCTCGTCCATCAGCCGCGACAGGGGTACCGGGTAATGGGCCGACTTAAGCAGCCGGTGCAGGGTGAGAATGCGCTCGTAGCGGTCCATGGGTGTCGCCGGCAGATGGAGCTTTCGGGAAGTGTGTCCGCGCGGGCGTGATGCCCGTATCTACGCAGGCCAAGCATGGCGGCGGGCGGTGCGCTCCGCAAGGGATGACCGCGGCGCGCGGCGTAGGATTTCCGTACCCGTGGGAGTCCCGGGTTTGCGCCCGGCACCAATAGGCGCAAAAATGTGGTCTTTGCGATTCGCCGAAGGCCTCCCCCGACCATGGCGGAACCGAACGAGGCGCCCCCCATCGCGCTGGCCCACGGGCGGTCCGATGGCGATGGCACACTCTCCAGCCTGTTCTCCCTACCGATCGTGGTCGTGCAGACGGCCAGCGCCACGGGCTATGGCCTGTGGATGGTGCTCGGCACCGCCCTGGCCCTGGGTCTCTACCCGGATGGCCGCGGCGACGTGCTCGCCCCGTTGTCGATCGGGATGGTGCTGGTGGGCGTCGGCCTCCTGGCGACCTGCCTGCGCTTGCCCTTCGCGCCGGAATGGCACGGCTGGAATCCCGTGAAGCGGATGATGCCGACCCCGGAAGGCATGATCGCCATGGCGACCTTCCTGCCGATGCTGGCCCTGGGCGGCCTGGCGCGCGGTGGTAACGATTTCTGGGCGACCCGGCTGGCCGGCGCGGTGCTCATGCTCTGCAGCCTGGCCACCCTGGTCTATACGGCACGCGGCGATTCCCGCGGCCTGCGGGGCGCGGTGGCCTCGATGGCCAATACCCTTCCCCTCGGCCGGACGATCTCCGCCCTCTTCGCCGGCGGCTTGTGGTTCTGGCTTTGCGTCGCACTGCAGGTTGAGACGCCGATCGATCCGCTCAATCCCTGGCGACTGGCCCTGCTCGGGGTGGCGCTCGCCTTGGGCCTGGTGGAGGGCATGCGTTGGCGCGCCTTGCGCCAGCTGGCCGAGGAATGCGGCAAGACCGCGAGCATCACGGGCGGGCGCAGCGCGGTTTCGCTGCTTGGTTGGCGCTTTGGCGTCGCGGCGCTCGCGATCGGATTGCCTTGCTTGCTGTTGATCGCCCATCCGACCGGTGCGACGCAGGCGTGGGCCGCCGGTCTGGCCGCGTTAAGCTGCGTTGTCGGTCAATGTCTCGAACAGCGGCTTTATGGCCGCGCATACGCCCGGCTGGTCTCAAGCTAGGCAAGATCATGGCGCGGGGGCGCGCCGCTGGCCATCCAGACGGCCAAAGAACACCTTTCCAATCCACATCCGGGTAGACGATGAAAAAACTGCTTATCGCCACGCTCGTCCTCGCCGCGCTGCCGTTCACGGCATCGGCACAGGACGCCAACGCCAATCCGAACCAGGACCCGTCGCAGAATGGCGGCTGGACGGGTTCGGGCGAATTCGGTTTCGCCTCGTCCCGTGGCAACTCCCGCTCCGAGAACGCCAACGCGAAGCTCGGCCTCAGCCAGGAAAACGAGGTCTGGAAGAACAACTTCTTCCTCAACGGATTGCGCTCGAAGGGCGAGGTTTCCGTCACCGACGGCGACGGCAACACCGTCGACAAGTTCAGCACCACCGCGAACCGTTACGACACGGGCGCCTCGGTCGGCTACAAGTTCGATCCGCGCAGCTACGTGGTGACCGCCGCCCGTTACGAGCACGACGATTTCGGCGCCAACCTGTGGCAAGGCATCATCTCGGTCGGTTACGGTTACATCGCGCTGAAGAACGAGCGCGCCGAACTCTCGTTCGAAATCGGTCCCGGTTTCAAGCGCTACCAGCCGGCGAAGTCGACCCGCGCGGTCTTGAACGCCGACGGCACGCCGGCTGTCGACGCCGAAGGCAACGCCCTTTCCGAGTCCTACACGCCGAGCGCCGAGAGCGAAGTCGTCGGCCGCGGCCTGATCAACGGCAAGTACCGCCTCACCGACAATACGGCGCTGGAAGACACGCTGCTGGTGGAAGCGGGTTCGAAGAACCAGTACTACCAGAACGACATCGGCGTCTCGGTCAGCATGACGAAGAAGATGGCGCTCAAGGTCGGCTACCAGATCCGCTACAACAGCGACACGCAGCCGGGCACGGTCAGCACGGACAAGCTGATGACGACGAACCTCGTCTATAACTTCTGACGTTCCGGCTTCGGGAAAGCATCGCCGACAAGTCGGCGATGTTCTTACCCTGAGCCCCTCACCGCTGCGGCTTCAAGAACTCCTCGGCACCCAGCGCCAGCAGCATCGCAGCCACCTCGTGCCCCAGCTCCACCGGCGTGTCGTCCGGGCTGTCCGCCTGCGCGTGCAGCAACTCGCCGGTGGCGGCGTTGCCGACCATGCCGTGCAGGGTGAGCCCGTATTCGGCGACGACGCACCACGCGCCGATGGCCACCGCGCAACTGCCGCCGAGCTTTTCGTTCATCGCCCGCTCCGCGTTCACGGCGATGCGGGTTTCCTCGTCTTCCAGCGCCGCAAGCAAGTCACTCACGCGTCGGTCGTTCGCCCGGGACTCCACGGCGATCGCACCCTGGCCTGGAGCCGGCAGCCAGCCGGGGCTGGCCAGCCGCGTACGGATGCGCTGGCCGAGGCCCAGCCGCTCCACGCCCGCGCAGGCGAGGATGATCGCGTCGTAATGACCGTCATCGAGCTTGGCCAGCCGCGTGTTCACGTTGCCGCGCAGGTCGAGCAATTGCAGGTCGGGACGCAATGCGCGCAACTGGGCCTGGCGACGCAACGACGACGTGCCGACGCGGGCACCGTTGGGTAGCTCGGCGAGGTTCGCGTAGTCGTTGGCGATGAAGGCATCGGCGGCGTCGGCGCGTGGCAGGACGGCGGAAAGGGCGAAACCCGGCTCCAGTTCGGCGGGAACGTCTTTCAGCGAGTGCACGGCGATATCCGCGCGATCCTCCAGCATCGCCACCTCCAGTTCCTTCAGGAACAGGCCCTTGCCGCCGATCGTGGCAAGCGAGCGGTCGAGGATCTCGTCGCCGCGCGTGGAGAGCGGTACCAGCTCGACGACCAACCCGGGATGCGCCTGGCGCAACAGGCCGGCCACGTGTTCGGCTTGCCAGAGGGCCAGCGCACTCTTGCGGGTGGCGATGCGGAGTGGTGCGGTCATGGCGGTCCGTACGGGCTATCGTGAAAGGTGACGATTGTCCCGCAAACCACCCCCGAGCGCAGCGCGGCGGAACGTCCCGGCGTCAGGCGCCCGGCGTGCGGAGCAACTGGCGGATCGCCGGCAGGTTGCGCCGACTCACCTCGGGTGTGATCTCGGTGCCGGCCAGGCGGGCCAGCACGCGCCCGTCGGCCAGTGTTTTCAGCCCCAGCAGCCTCTCGCGCGGAACCAGGCAATTGCGATGCAGGCGGACCAGGCGCTCGCCATGCGCGGCCTCGAGCTGGCGCAGCGATTCGTCGATCAGCCACATGCCGCCACGATGGTGCACGGCTACGTACTTCTCGTCCGCAAGCAGGTAGAGCACCTCGTCGAGCGCCACGCGCACCTCGTCCGCCCCATGCCTCGCACGCAACCAGGCCCCCCGTTCGGCATGGACCGGCTGGCGTCGCGCCATGGCGCGCTCCATCGCCTCATCCAGCCGCTCGGCGCGGACCGGCTTCAAGAGGTAGTCCGTCGCGCCGAGGTCGAAGGCGCTGAGCGCGTGTTGCTCGTAGGCGGTGCAGAAGATCACCTGGGGCGGCGCCGGTAACGTGGCGAGCCGCTTCGCCGCGAGCGTGCCCGTCAGCCCGGGCATTTCGATGTCGAGCAGGACGAGGTCAGGCTTCAACTGGGCGCAAGCCTCCAGCACGGCGTCGCCATCGGCGACCTCGGCCACCACGGTGACGTCCTGGCGTCGGGCCAGCAAGGTACGCAGGCGCATCCGCGCCAGCGGTTCGTCATCGGCGATCAGTACGCGCATGCGCGGACTCCGGCAGGAACAGGGTCACGACGAAACGGTTGTCGTCGGTCTCGGCGCGCACCGTGGCGCGTTCGCCGAAGTGGAAGCGCACGCGTTCACGGACGCTGCGCAAGCCGTGCCCGTTACCCGGGGTGGCGGGTGCGTCGGACAGCGGATTGTCGACCACGATCTCCACGCCGCCCGGCACGCGGCGGCCACCGAGGCGGATCGTGCCTCCCGCGCGGCTGGGCTGAACGCCGTGGCGGATCGCGTTTTCCACCAGCGGCTGCAATAGCAGGCGTGGCAGCGGAAGGTCGTCCGGCACGTCGATGGCGCGCTCCACGCGCAGCCGGTCGCCCAGGCGCAACGCCTCGATCTCCAGGTAGCGATCCACCAGCGCCCATTCCTCGCCCAGCGTTCCCAGGGACGACGGGTCGCTGCCCAGGGCGGCGCGGAAAAGTTCGGCGAGGTTTTCGACCGTGCGTTCGGCGGCGTCGGGGTCGACGCGGATCAACGCGGCCACGGCATTCATGCTGTTGAAGAGGAAATGCGGCCGGATGCGCGCCTGCAAGGCGGCCACCTGTGCCTGTGCCTCCGCCGCCACGCGTGCCTGCCATTGCGCCACGACATAGAAATAGCGCAGCAACCCCGCGCCGAGGAGGCCGGTGGCAAGCACGCTGTCGCGCACGAAGCGGAATCGCGACGCCGGACTGAGGCCGGCGCCGAGGTTGTGGTCGATCCAGCCGAGCAGGGTGGCGCTGAGCCCGACCGTGACCACCAGCAGCAGCCATACGGCGGCGTAAGGCCACAGCCAGGGCAACCGCTGCATCCAAGGGCGCAACTTGCACAGCGCCACCGTCAGCAACATCGACAACCAGCTGGTGAACAACACGGCGATGCAATAGTCGCGCAGGTCGCCGTCGTTACCCGGCGCGAGCCACATCAGGGTGACGGTGAGCGCACCCACCACCAACAGCGCGAACAACACCGGCAGGCTACAGAAATCGGGCAGCGGCGCCGATGGCGGGCGTGGATGGGCGGGACGGGCGGACGGGGCGGCTGGCATGCGGCGAGTATGCCGGATGCTTCCCGGCGCCAGCGCGCGGCCGATCACGCGTCGGCGAAACGCTCCGCGAGCCAGGTGCGAATGTCCGCGATCTCCGCCAGGCTGACCTGGTGGCCCATGGGGTAGCTATGCCAGTCGATGCGATGCCCGAGCGTTTCCAGGGCCCGGCGCGATTGCTCGCCCAGGGCCATGGGTACGATCGGATCGGCGCTGCCATGTCCCCAGAAGATCGGCGTGGCATGGTTCGCACCGCTGCGTTCCGCCTCGATCGTATCGTGCAGGGGCAGATAGGCCGATAGCACCAGGATGCCGGCCAGCGACTCGCGATGACGGAGGCCCGCCGAAAGCGCCATCGCGCCACCCTGGGAGAAACCGGCCAGCACGATGCGCGACGCGGGCACGCCACGCTCCACCTCGCGCGCGATCAGGGCTTCCACGTCGGCGATCGAGGCGCGGATGCCTTCGACGTCCTGCTTGTCGGCGATCGCGAGACCCTTGATGTCGTACCACGCGCGCATGGGCATGCCGCTGTTCACCGTCACCGGCCGGATCGGCGCATGGGGGAACACGAAGCGTATGCCCGGCCACGCCGGGTCGACCAGCTCGGGCACGATCGGCGCGAAGTCGTCGCCGTCCGCGCCCAGGCCATGCAGCCAGATCACCGACCAGACCGGCGACGGACGGGTTTCGCGTTCGACGGTGGGCAGGGACATGCGTTATTCCCCCAATCCGAGTTCGGTCGCGAAGAAGGTCATCGACAGGGCCTGGTTGCCCACGCGCTGGCTGAAGGGTGCGCCGATGCCGTGGCCGGCATTCATGCGCGTGAGCAGCAGCACCGGCTGACCGGAGGTGCTGGCGTCCTGCAGGGCGGCGGCGAACTTGCGCGACTGCCAGGGCGCCACGCGCGGATCGTTGGCACCCGTGGTCAACAACACGGCCGGGTACTTCGTGCCCTTCTTCACGTTGTGTACGGGCGAATAAGCCAGCATGGCCTTCGCGATCGCCGGGTCCTTGACCGAGCCGTACTCGCTCACGTTGTACGGCCCGTTCGCGAAAGCGGTTTCGTGGCGCGGCACGTCGTAAATACCCACGGCACCCACCACCGCCCGGTATTGCCCGGGATGCTGGGTCAGCGCCGCACCCATCAACAGGCCACCGTTACTGCCGCCGAGGATGCCCAGGTGGCCCGTGTCGGTCCACTTAGTGTCGATCAGCGCCTGCGAGGCCGCGTAGAAGTCGTCGAACACGTTCTGCTTGCGCTGCTTCTGGCCCTGCTCGTGCCAGGCCTCGCCGAACTCGTTGCCGCCGCGGATGTTGGCGTAAGCCAGCACGCCACCACGCTCCAGCCACGCCAGGTTCGGGCCGACGAACCCCGGGGTGACCGGAATCCCGAAGCCGCCATAGCTATAGAGGATCGTGGGGCGCTTGCCGTTGGGCGTAATGCCGTCCATCGCGATCACGGTGACCGGGATCTTGCTGCCGTCCTTCGAAGTGCCTTCCACGCGGGTGACGCGAACCTTCGAATAGTCGGCGGCCGGCTTTACTTCGAAGATGGTCTTCAGCGAACCGCTGGTGCCGTCGTACTCGGCCCAATGCGTGGGCGTGGTCCATCCCGCATACGAAATCAACGCCTTGTCCTGGCCCTTTTCCGATGCCACGCCGCCGATGGCCACGCCTGTCGCCGGAAGCGGCACGCGGCGCACGAAGCCCGCTTTCGCGTCGTACTGGTCTGCCCACCAATCGGGACCGGCACTGCGCACGACGAGGAAACCATCGCCGAGCGGCGTCACATGCTGGATGGCGCCTTCGCCTTCGGCGAGAACATCGACGGCCTTGCCATCGGCGCCTATCGTGACGATCTTGCCGCGCGGTGCGCCGGCGAAGGTCACCACGTAGAGACGGTCGCCCACCCAGCTGGCCGAACGCACGTCGGCCTCGTGGCCCAGCACGCGCTTGAATTCGCCCGCGCCTTCGCGCAGGTAGACCTCGGCGGGACCACCGTCGCCTTCGTTGGCGAGCAGCGCGGTGGACTTGCCGCCTTCGCCCTCCATGAGGATGTACTCGGCCACGTGCGAGTAGCCCTTGCCGAACACGACGCGGTCCTTCGCCACGGGCTCGCCGATGACGTGATGGGCGAGGTAGGCATCGAACTCGCGCAAGGGCTTGCCCGCGGTCGGCGCGTCGAAACGCGCGTAGATCACGCCCTTTTCGTCGGCATCCCAGGCCAGCGCCTGCGGCGTGGTGCCGCCGCCGGCGAACGGCAGTTCGTCACCGAGCGGCTTGCCGGTCTTCGTATCGAGGATATGGATGGTGGTGAGCTCGCTTCCGCCTTCGGCCGTTCCGTAGGCGAGGTAGCGGCCGCTCGGTGACGGCCAGTAGGCTGTGATGGCCGTGTTGCCGTCACCCTTGTTGAGATCCACCAGCGTGCGTGTCTCGCCATTGGGCCAGGCCTTCGCCACGAGCACGGGCTGGGGCTGCGGCGGCGTGTTCTCGAAGTAGAACAAGGTGCCGCCCGCCAGCGTCGGCGACGAGCGCGTCGTGGAGGTGATCGACAACTCGCGGATGCGCGCGCTCAACGTCTTGCCCAGCGGCATCGCGCCGATGGTGGCTTCGGTGTATGCGTTCTGCGCCTCGATCCACTTCGTCACGTCCGCCGCACCGGGGTTCTCCAGCCAGCGGTAAGGATCGTTCACCGGCTGCCCCGCGAGGCTTTCGGATACCACGCGCTTCGGTGTCGGCGGCGGTTGGGGCGCGGCCGCCTGGGCGGCGAAGGCGACGAACAGGCTGGCGGCAAGCAGGCGTGGAACGATGGCGCGCATGGGTGGACTCCGGGGGAGGAACGCCGAGCGTAGCAAAGCAGGCCATGCCCTGGTGGGAACAGACCTGTGGGAGCCGACCTTGTCGGCGATCCCGCGGCAGCGGGCCAGGTTATGGCAAGCACCCATCGCCGCTGAAGCGGCTCCCACGGGGCAGAGTCGACTTCCATCGGGATTCGTTGGAATGTTAGTCGCGTTAAATCTCGCCGCGCGCTAACGTATTCCTTTCCTGACGGCACGCACCCATGGCCGACGCCCGAGATATCCGCGCCGACGCGCTCCTCAACGAGATGAAGGACGGCGACGGGCAGCGCCTGAAGGTTTTCCTGGGTGCCGCGCCGGGCGTGGGCAAGACCTTCGCGATGCTTTCCGCCGCGCGCGACCTGCGCCGGCAAGGCATCGACGTGGTGGCCGGTCTGGTCGAGACACACGGCCGCGCCGACACGGCGGCCCTCCTCGAAGGCATCGAGGTGTTGCCGCCGCGGACCGTGCGCTACGCCGGACGCGAGTTCAGCGAATTCGACCTGGAAGCCGCGCTGGCGCGCAAGCCGGCGGTGCTCCTGGTCGACGAACTCGCCCATACCAACCTGCCGGGAGGGCGTCATGAGCGGCGCTGGCAGGACATCGCCGAATTGCTCGACGCCGGCATCGAGGTCTACACGGCGCTCAACGTGCAGCACCTGGAAAGCCTTAACGACCAGGTTCGCCGGATCACCGGCGTGGCCGTGCGCGAGACGGTGCCCGATGCGTTCCTCGATCGCGCGCGCGACATCGTGCTGGTGGACCTGCCGCCGCGCGAACTCATCGGCCGCCTGCAACAGGGCAAGGTCTACGTGCCCGAGACCGCGGCCGTGGCGCTCGACGCCTTCTTCTCGCCGACCAACCTCGCCGCCTTGCGTGAGTTGGCGGTGGAGACCGTGGCCGCCCATGTGGAAAGCGACCTGCGCGGGCACATGCTCGCCCGTGGTGGCGCGATGCCGGTGCGACGCCGCCTGATGGTGGCGATCGACGGGGCGACGCAGAGTGAATACCTCGTGCGCATCACCCGGCGCATCGCCGAAAGGCGCGGGGCGCCCTGGAGCGTGCTCTTCGTCGACCGCGGTGGCGTGGACGGCGAACGCCGCGAGCGCGTGGACGCGGCGATGCGGTTGGCGCGCCGACTGGGTGGCGAAGCGGTGATCCTGCGCGGTCACGCCGTCGCCGACGAATTGCTGGCATGGGCCGATCGGGAGGGCGTGGGCCAGATCATCGTGGGCCGTACGCGCGAACGGCCTATCGCCCGGCGGCTCGGCTTCTCGCTGACCCAGCAGCTGCTTCGCCGCGGCGCACACCTGGAACTCACGATCGTCGCCACGCCGGTGGAGCGGGCCAAGGCGCGCCGACGTCTGCGTTTCGCCGACGGGAACGGTTCGCGCCGCGAGTACGCCTTCGCCACGGCGGCCACCGCGGTGGCGATGGCGCTGTCCTTCGTGGCGGACCGCTTCCTGTCGGTCGCCAACCTCTCGCTGATCTTCCTTACCGCCGTGCTGTTCGTCGCGGTGCGCACGCGCATGGCGGTGGCGGTCTTCACCGCCCTGCTCTGCTTCCTTGGCTACAACTTCTTCTTCGCGCCGCCTCGCTACACGCTGGTGATCGCCAACGCGGACGACGTGCTCGCCGTGGTGTTGTTCCTGGTCGCCGCGCTGGTCTGCAGCCGGCTTGCGACCCGGCTGGCCGGCCAGGTCACCTCACTGCGCGGGGCACAGGTGCGCGCCAGGGCCCTGGTGGCCCTGGGCCAACAGCTGGCGACTTCGGCCGATGCCGATGGCGTGCGGGCGGTCGCCGCGCGCACGCTCGCGCGCACGCTCGACATCGATGTGGCGGTGCTGGCGCGGAACGCATCGGGAGACCTCGCGGTCGCCGCGTCCGTACCCGATACCTTCGCGCTCTCGACGCAGGACCTCGCCGCCGCCGACTGGAGCGAAACCCACGCCGAGCCGGCCGGACGCTACACCGATACGCTCAACGGCGCCGCATGCTGGGTGCTGCCGCTGGGTACCGATGGCCGCCGTGCGGGCGTCGTCGCGCTACGTTTCCCCTCCGGACAGGGCGAGCCGGACGCTGATCGCCGCGGCTTGGCCCTGGCCATGGTCCAGGACGTCGGGCAGGCATTGGACCGTGCGCGGCTCGCCACGGAACTGGAGAGCGCACGCGTGCAGGGAGAGACCGAGCGCCTGCGCAACGCGCTGCTTTCGTCGGTCTCGCACGACCTGCGCTCGCCACTCGCCTCGATGATCGGTTCCGCCGGCACGCTGCTTAGCTACGACACGCAGTTGCCGGACAACGAACGCCTCGAATTGCTGCAAGCGATCCTCGGCGAAGGCCAGCGGCTCGACCGCTACATCCAGAACCTGCTCGACATGACGCGCCTGGGCCACGGCACGCTGAAGCTCAATCGCGATTGGGTGGATGCGGGCGAGATCGTGGTCGCCGCCGTGGGACGCATGCGCAAGCTGTTCCCGGATGTCCGCGTGGACGTGCACCTGCCGAAGGACACGGTCCTGTTGCACGTCCATCCCGCCCTCATCGAGCAGGCCCTGTTCAACATCCTCGAGAACGCCGCGCGCTTCTCGCCCGTGGACGAGCCCGTGCGCGTGATCGTGCGGACCGAGGCCGGCCGCTTGCTCGTCGATGTGATCGACCGTGGCCCGGGCATTCCCGAGGACGAACGGGCGCGGATCTTCGACATGTTCTATTCCGTGTCGCGTGGGGATCGCGGCAAACAGAGCACGGGCCTGGGTCTCGCGATCTGCCGCGGCATGATCGGCGCGCATGGGGGCGGCGTCGAGGCCTTGCCTACCACGGGCGGCGGCACGACCATCCGCATCTCGCTGCCCTTGCCACCACCGCCGGACGACCGCCCATGAATCCGACCGCTCCCCGCGTGCTGGTGATCGACGACGAGGCACAGATCCGCCGTTTCCTCGACATCGGCCTCCGCGCCGAGGGCTACCAGGTATTCCTGGCGGCCACCGGCGAGGAAGGCCTGGGCCTCGCCGCCACGCAGTCGCCCGACCTGGTCATCCTCGACATCGGCCTGCCCGACCGTGAAGGCCACGACGTGTTGCGCGAGTTGCGCCAGTGGAGCCAGGTGCCCGTGTTGATGCTCTCGGTACGCGACGCGGAAGCGGAAAAGGTGAAGTCGCTCGACAGCGGTGCGAACGACTACGTGACCAAGCCGTTCGGCATCCAGGAATTGATGGCGCGCCTGCGGGTACTCCTTCGGCAGGGCGCGAAGGCGGGACAGGCGGAGGCGCCGGTGCGTTACGACGACGGCACGTTGTCGATCGATCTCGCGCGCCGGGAGGCGATCCTCGAAGGGCAGGCCGTCGCCCTCACGCGCAAGGAGTTCGCGGTGCTGTCCTTGCTCGTCCGCCATCCCGGCCGCGTGGTCAGCCAGCAACAGATCCTGCGCGAGGTGTGGGGTCCGACGCATACGCACGATACCCACTACCTGCGCATCGTGATGGGCAAGCTGCGGCAGAAGCTGGGCGACGATCCATCCGCACCGCGCTGGTTGAAAACGGAACCGGGTGTCGGTTATCGCTTTCCCGCAAGCTGATCGTTCGTCCTCACGCCGGCTTCATATCCATCGCCAGGCGCGTGATCCCCATCACAGCCCGGGCTTTCCGAACCATTTCTCAGACTAGTCCGATGTTCTTCCCCGGCACAGGAGCGCAGCCTCACGCGTTCCTTCCCGCATGGAGCATCGCGTGCATCGTTTGCCACCTATCGCCGTATCGATCGTCGCCACCGCCGTCGCCATCGGCATCATCTACACATCCCGCGCCACCGAGGTGGACTGCACCGACGAACACTACGTCGCCGGGGAGCGGTCGCTGCCGACGCACGACGAGGCGCTGGCGCAGTGCCGCGAGGAAGAGCAGGCGATGACCGACGACAGGAACGGCCACTACGAGAAAGAGCGCTCCTGCTACGACGTGACGCCGCCGGGCACGCACGGTCCGTGGCAGCACGGACGTATCGCCGTGGACGTGGTCGAGCGGCAAAGCGGCGATGCCTACACCTTCGAGGCGCTATGGATGTGCAAACCGTCGCCCGACTAATAAAACTCCCACCCTGGTGGGAGCCGCCCAACCTGTGGGAGCCGCTTCAGCGGCGATGGGTGCTTGCCGAGGACTGGCCCGCTGCCGCGGGATCGCCGACAGAGTCGGCTCCCACCACGACAAGGAGAGTTCCCACCCTAGCGGTTTTCGACGGTCAGGCGCTCATCGCCTGACGCGCCAGGTAGCGTCCGGGTGAATCGCCGAACGCCTTGCGGAACATCGCCACGAAGGCGCTCGGTGTGGCATAGCCGAGCGCGTCGGCCACGATCGATACTGGTTCGCCGTGGGCCAGGCGTTCGAGGGCGCGGGTCAGCCGCGCCTGCTGTCGCCACTGCGCCACGCTGCATTGGGTTTCCTGTCGGAACAAGCGTGTGAGCGTGCGCACGGACATGCCGGCCCAGCTGGCCCATTCCTCGATGCCGCGCGTGTCGTCCGGGCGTTCGAACATCGCCATCGCGATGCGCCGCAGGCGCCGGTCGACCGGCATGGGCAGGTGCAATGGCTCGACCGGCGCACGGCGCATCTCGTCGAGCATGACGGCGAAGAGCCGGTCCCTTTCCGGTTCGCTTTCCGCGTTCCTGGGCCATCCCGCGGCACGCTTGATGATCGCGCGGAACAGGTCGTTCACCCCCACGACGCAGGGCCGGTCCGGCAGCCCCGCCACGGCGCACGGCGCGATGAAGACGCCCCAGGCGTGGCTCGGGCCGGCGATGCTGACCGTATGCATCTCCCCCGGCGGCATCCAGCCCGCGCGGTGCGGTGGCAGCAGCCATGAGCCGTGCTCCGTCCGCGTGATGACGAGGCCTTGTTCCACATAGAAAAACTGGCCTCGCACGTGGCTATGCCAGTCGGTTTCCTCGAGCGGGATTTCACCGCGCGCCTCGTAGGCGATGAGCGGCGGACCATCGGCGCTTTCCAGCAGGGTGTGCAGGTTCTCGTCCAGCATTTGGCCATTTCTCGACATAACTTGGCCAGATAACGATATCAGGCCGATAGCTTCCATGGCTAACATTTGCACTCCCAACTAAGTGTTCCGGCGTGGTGGCTTCTCGCCACGCTCAGGGACCATCGACGCCGGAGATCGTCCCCATGATCCGTCTCGTCACCCGCGACTACAGTGAACTGGGCGAAGGCCAGGAGGCAGGCGAAGCCCTGGTGACCTTCGTGGCCTGTGCCCACGCGATGCTCGATCCAAGTACCCCCGAAGACCAGGTCAGGCGGCTGGAACCGCGCCTCCTGGCCCAACTGCCCACCCTGAAAGCCCTCGGGATATTCGACCTGTTCGACGTGCGCGACCCCGCCTTGGCCGCCCTGTTGGCCGACGAGACTTAAGCCGTTGCCGCACGGGAATATCTGCCGCACGCATATTTGCCTTGACAACTATATTTTGGGCAATAGAATGTGCGGCTATGAACAACAGCGTATGTCCCACCCCCGACGGCAGGGATAGCCTCGGCTCCCTGATCGGCATGGTCCGGAGCGAGATCGTGAGAGCGATCGAGTCCGACCTCGCCGCGCAGGGCGCTGACCTGAAGTTCACCCAATTCCACGTGCTCAAGCGCCTGGCGGTGTTCGGGCCGATGTCCGCGACCGAACTCGCCCGCGCGGTGGACGTCGACGGTGGCGCGATGACACGCCAGCTCGACCAGCTGGAAGCCAAGGGCTACTTGCGCCGCCAACCGCACGAGCAAGACCGGCGCGCGTTGAGGATCGAGCTGACCGAGGCGGGCGAGGCGCTCTGGCGGCACTTGTACGAAAGCAACGTGGCCACGCTCGAACGCGCCCAGCGCGACCTTTCCGCGGATGAGCGCGAGCGGCTGCACGATTACCTGGGACGCGTGCTCAACGCGCTCCGCGAAAAAGACTGATTCACTGTCGAGGCAAAACTCATGCGTCTGCACACTCTCGTGGCGGCCGTCGGGGCCGCGTTGATCCTTTCCGGCTGCGTGACCAGCCGCGGCCTGGATCCGCAGGGCCAGCTGACCGATCCGGCCACCCTTCACGCCGACCGCAGCCTGGCCAAGGCGCAGGTGTCCCCGGCGAACTGGCCGGCGGCCGACTGGTGGACCGGGCTGGGCGACAGCCAGCTCGGCGCGCTCATCGAGGAAGCGCTGAAGGACAACCCCGACCTCGCCTCGGCCGATGCTCGCGTGCGCCAGGCACAGGCGCAGAGCGGCGCCGCCGATGCCTCGCGTGACCCCACCTTCGGCGTGGGCGGCGGTGTCGCCGGCGCGCATCTCCCGGGCACGCTGTTCCCGGCGCCGCTGGGTAACCATTTCAGCTGGACGAAGTACGGCTACGGCAACTTCAACTGGGACCTCGACCTCTGGGGCGGCAAGCGCGCCGCGTGGGAAGCCGCGCTCGGTTCGCAGCGCGCGGCGGAGATCGACGCCCGCGCCGCGCGCATCGAGATCTCGACCAATGTCGCGCGTGCCTACGTGCAGCTCGGCTATGCCTTCACCCAGATGGACGTGGCCAAGGCCGAACTCGACCGCAGCCGCGCGTCGCGTGACCTGACTCGCCAGCGCGTCGCCGCCGGCGTCGACAACCAGATCCAGATCAAGCAGTCCGACACCGAAGTGGCGACGGCCGAGCGCGAAATGGCCGTGGCCCAACGCGCCATCGATTCGGCCCGTAGCACGCTGAGCGTGCTGCTCGGCAAGGGTCCGGACCGCGGTCTCGACATCGGACGCCCGGCGGTGCTTACGCCGTCGGCCGTCGCGGTACCCGCCAATTTGCCGGCGGACCTGCTCGGCCATCGCGCCGACCTCGTCGCCGCGCGTTGGCGCGTGGAAGCGGCTTCGAAAGACATCGCCGCGGCGAAGACCGAGTTCCTGCCCAACGTCAGCCTCGGCATCCTCGCCGCGCAGGTGGCGGGCGGTTCCGAAAACCTGTTCGCCTCGCGCGCCCGCTTCTGGCAGGTGCTGCCGGCCTTCAGCCTGCCGATCTTCGATGGGGGGCGCCTCCGCGCGAACCTTGCGGGGAAGGATGCCGAATACGACCTTGCCGTGGCCCAGTACAACAAGACGCTGGTCGGCGCATTGAACGAGGTCGCCGACGATCTCTCCGCACTGGATTCGTTCGGTACGCAGATCGCCGCGCAACAGCGCGCCGAGGATGCGGCACAGCAGGCTTACGACCTCTCGCAGCAGCGCTACAAGTCCGGTGTCGGCAGCTACCTGGAATCGCTCATCGTGCGCCAGCAGTTGCTCCAGGCCCAGCAGCGCATGGCCGAGCTCCGCGCCCAGCAGGTCGATACCTCCGTCCAACTGATCCAGGCGCTCGGCGGCGGATTCCGCCCCGAGGCGGGCGACCAGCCGGTCGCCGCCGCCACGCCGGCCCATCACTAAGAACACGTCCCGAGGCACCTAACGATGTCACAAGAAACCACCGCCCCCGCCGGCGCCGTCGTGGCGCCGCCACCGAAGAGCCGTCGCGGCTTCTTCCTCAAGCTCCTCGTCGTGGTGCTCGTCCTGGCCGCCATCGGCTGGACCGTCTGGTATTTCGTGGACGGCCGCTGGTACGAGGACACCGACGATGCCTACGTCAACGGCAACGTCGTGCAGATCACGCCGCAGATCGCCGGCACCGTCACCTCGATCGGTGCCGACGACGGCGACCTCGTCCATCAGGGCGACGTGCTGGTGAAGCTCGACCCGAGCGACGCCGAAGTGGCGCTGGAAAGCGCGCGCGCCAACCTGGCCAACACCGTGCGTCGCGTGCGCGGCCTGTACAACAACGTGGCTTCGGCGCAGGCCGATGTCGCCGTGCGCCAGACCGCCGTGGCGCGTGCCCGTGCCGACTACGACCGCCGCCGCGACCTCGCCAAGTCGGGCGCGATCTCGGCCGAGGAACTGTCGCATGCCCTGGATACGCTGACCTCCGCCGAGGACAGCCTGTCGTCCGCGAAGCAGGCGTACAGCAGCAGCAAGGTCCTGGTCGACGATACCGTCGTCGCTTCGCATCCGGACGTGCGCGCCGCCGCGGCCCAGCTGCGCTCGGCGTACCTCGACGACGTGCGTGCCACCCTGGTCGCGCCGGTGGACGGCTACGTCGCCAAGCGCACCGTGCAGGTGGGCCAGCGCGTGCAGCCGGGCGCCGCGCTGATGGCCGTGGTGCCGTTGCACCAGGTATGGATCGACGCGAACTTCAAGGAGACCCAGCTGACCCACATGCGTATCGGCCAGCCGGTCGACGTGACCGCCGATGTCTACGGCAGCGACGTCGTCTACAAGGCCAAGGTGCGCAGCCTCGGCGTCGGCAGCGGCAGCGCCTTCTCCATCCTGCCGGCGCAGAACGCCACCGGTAACTGGATCAAGATCGTGCAGCGCGTACCGGTCCGCGTCGTCTTCACCGATCCGAAGCAGCTGGAAGAAAAGCCGCTGCGCCTCGGCCTGTCGACCAAGGTGACGGTGTCGCTGCACGACCAGAGTGGCCCGCTGCTGGCGAAGCAGGCGCCGACCGCGCCGGAATTCTCCACGCCGATCTACGACAAGCAGCTCGCCGATGCCGACAAGGACATCGCTCGCGTGATCCACGAGAACGCTTCGGCCGGCGAAGGCGACCAACAGCAGGCCCCGAAGTAAGGGAGCGGCCATGAGCACCGAATTTCGACCGCCGAACCTGGCGCTGTCCACGGTCGGGCTATCGCTCGCGACCTTCATGCAGGTGCTCGACACCACGATCGCGAACGTCTCGCTGCCGACCATCGCCGGCAACCTGGGTGTCAGTTCCAACCAGAGCACCTGGGTGATCACCTCGTTCGCGGTGAGCAACGCGATCGCCCTGCCCCTGACCGGCTTCCTCACCCGGCGCTTCGGTGAAACGAAGCTGTTCGTCTGGGCGACGCTGTTGTTCTCGCTGGCGTCGTTCCTGTGCGGCATCGCGCAGAGCATGAGCATGCTCATCCTGTTCCGCGCCATCCAGGGCGCGGTGGCGGGCCCGATGTACCCGATCACGCAGAGCCTGCTGATCTCGATCTATCCACCGGCCAAACGAGGCATGGCGCTGGCGCTGCTGGCGATGGTCACCGTGGTCGCGCCCATCGCCGGCCCGATCCTCGGCGGCTGGATCACCGACAACTACACGTGGCCGTGGATCTTCTTCATCAACGTGCCGATCGGCATCTTCGCCAGCTTCGTCGTGGCCAACCAGATGAAGGGGCGACCGGAAGTCACCGAGAAGCCCAAGGTCGACTACGTGGGCCTGATCACGCTGATCATCGGCGTGGGCGCGTTGCAGGTGGTGCTCGACAAGGGCAACGACGAGGACTGGTTCTCGTCGACCTTCATCGTCATCACGGCGATCGTCGCGGCGATCGGGCTGATCGTGTTCCTCATCTGGGAACTCACCGACAAGGACCCGATCGTCAACCTGAAGCTGTTCCGGCACCGTAACTTCGCGATGGGCACGTTGTGCCTCGTGCTGGCCTACGCGGCGTTCTTCGCCATCGGCCTGCTCGTGCCGCAGTGGTTGCAGCGCAACGTCGGCTACACGTCCACCTGGGCGGGTTTCGCCGCGGCACCGCTAGGTATCCTGCCGGTGATACTCACGCCCTTCGTGGGCCGCTATGCGCACAAGTTCGACTTGCGCATCCTGGCCTCGGGCGCGTTCATCGTGATGGGGGCGACGTGCTTCATGCGCTCCGACTTCTTCCTGGACATCGACTTCTACAGCGTCGCGATGGTGCAGCTGATCCAGGGCCTGGGCGTGGCGCTGTTCTTCATGCCGGTGCTGAGCATCCTGCTGTCCGACCTGCAGCCGCGTGAAATCGCGGCGGGCTCGGGCCTGGCCACCTTCCTGCGTACGCTGGGCGGCAGTTTCGCGGCATCGCTCACCACCTTCCTGTGGGATCACCGCGCGATCGTCCATCACGAAAGGTTGGCCGAGCACATCACGCCGTTCGATCCGACGGCGCAGCAGGCGCTCACGCAGATCGGACACGGCGATCCGCAATACGCGGCGGCGGCGATGAACCAGATGATCACCCAGCAGGGTTACCAGATCTCGTTCAACGAGGTGTTCCATCTGCTCGGCTACGTCTTCGTCGCGCTGATCTTCGTGGTCTGGCTGGCCAAGCCGCCCTTCGCGGCGAAGGCAGGGCCCGCGGCCTCGGGTCACTGAGGCCGCTCCCAGGTTGAGGCAAGCCCCCATCGCCGCTGAAGCGGCCCACAAACAGCATCGGATAAACCGGGCAGGAATAGACCTGGTGGGAGCCGACGTTGTCGGCGATCCCGCGGCAGCGGGCCAGGTTACGGCTAGCACCCATCGCCGCTGAAGCGGCTTCCCACCAGGGTCGGGTTCCACCCAACAGGGTCGGTGCCATCCACCAGGGTCGGGTGTCACCCAAGGCATTGGCCCTTGTAGGGACCCATGCCTTGGGTCTTCGAATCAGATATCGAAGCCGATGCCGACCAGGGCCATCGTCTCGCCGCGGTTCGGCTCCTTGAAGCTGCCGTTGGAGATGTGGCGGATCTGGAAACTCACGTTCTTGTACTGCCAGCCCAGCGTGCTGACGAATTGATAAGCGCTGGAGAGAGCCTGGGTGCGGCCACCTGCCGTGCCCGCCAGCTGGAAGCTGAAGAAGAACGGCTGGTACCAGTCACCGGCGCTGCCGTAGTGGAAGCGCGCGCCGGCGGCGCCGACCCAGACGTTGTTCGTCACGCCCGGATGCGCACCGCGGTACTCGCCGACGTGGCGGCCGCTTATGTAACCGAGCGATACATCCGGCGACCAGGTGAAGCGGCTCTGCCCCATCGCACGGGGATCGAACACGGCTTCGACGAAGAAGGCATCGGTGCCGTGGCTGTCCATGTAGCTGCGGCCACCCTGGACTTCCAGGTGGGTTTGCGCGGCGGCGGGTACGGTCACGGCGGCGAGGGATAGGGCGGCGAGGACGCCGAGTGCGAGGCGGGACGAGCGCATGGGGGAACAGGTCCTTGTGGTGGGACGTTAATGAACCGGATCGTTCGGTAAATAGTGTCCAGCGAGCGTGAATAAAGGGGGGAGGCGTAATTATTCGATCCGGATGTTCGCAAGGCTTGGCCGATTCACCTTTGTGTAGGCGCGCGGGGTTCAAGCGGGTCACCTTTCGGCCGTTAATCTGGATACTCAGGCGGAAGGGGCGGCGGACGGTGGAGGGCGCAGCGGCAAAGGCGGCGACGACGAGGCGCGCCCGTCACGTCCGGTGGGCGACCTGGGCTGTAGCCCTGGCGCTCTCGGTTGGCGTCGTGGCCATCGTTTCGCTGCTCCAGATCGACAGCTACCAGGTCATGCTGGGCAACGCCCGCCATCAGATCACCGGCTCGAGCACCGGCACGGTGCGCATGCTGGACCAGTACATCGATGCGAGCCTGGGGCCGCTCCTCGCCCTGCGCAACGCGGTCGACAGCCCGGACTCCGGCCCGCTGCACGCGCGTCTGGCGGAAGTGCAGGCACGCCATCCGGAACTGCCGCTGTTCGTCGCCCTCGACGTGGAAGGCGGCGTCATGGCCTCCACCAACGTCCCCTTGATGAACTGGCGCGACAGCCTGGCGGCACCGCGGCGATTCGCCCTCGGTGCCAGCGTGCGGGTGGTGGTCGCCGACGGCGCGGGAGACGTCCCTCCAACGGTGCGCGTGCTCGTGGACTCACGGGTGGCGCTGCCCGCCGCCTTCGGCACGTTGGTCGACGCGGCTCGCGTGCGCGATGGCATGCGCCATTCCCTATTGGGCGCCACCGCGGCGATGAGCGTGTTCTCGCCCGATGGCCGACCTTTCGCAAGTAATCGCGACGACATCGTCACGCCGTGGGTATTGCCTGTGCAGGCACCAGGCACGTCAGGCGAATACACGCATGATGGCCGCGTCTACGCGTGGATATCGTCGGCGCGCTATCCCTTCGTGGTGCTCGTGAGCCTCGACCTGGCCGGCATACATTCGGAGTGGCTCCGCCAGGCCCGGCCATCGATGCTGGCCACGCTCGCCCTGGTTCTCCTGCTCAACGTGTTCGCCGCCCTGTTCGATCGTGCGTACCGCCGCCAGAACCGGCTCCTGGTGGAGTTGTCGCGCAGCACCCGCGACCTGGGCGACGCGCAGCGAAACCTTCGTAGCACCGAGACGCGCTTCGGCATGCTGTTCGAGCAAAGCCCTCTTCCCACGTGGGTCTTCGAGCCGGAAACCCTGCGTATCCTCGCGGTCAACCAGGCGGCGGCGCGCGTCTACGGCTACACACGCGAGGAAATGCTCGGGTTGACCATCGAGGCCTTGCGCCCGCCCGGCGAAATCGGACGGCTGCGCGAAGCGATAGCCGACGGTACCGCCTTCGATGACACCAGTCCGCAAACCTGGGTGCACGTGGCGCGGGACGGCCGCCTGATGCATATGCGCTGCCATGGCGCGGATATCGAATTCATGGGCCGTCGCGCCCGGCAGGTCATCGGCCTGGATTTCACCGACAAGGTGATGTCGGACCGCGAGCTCGCCGCGAGCGAGGGAGCCTACCGCCAGCTGCTGGCGCGCATGCCGTTACCGCTCGTGATCGTGCGCGGGGGTGGCATCGCCTATGCCAACCTGCTTGCCGAGGAGCGGCTGGGGAGCGCCGGCTCGACCCTTGTCGGCCGTGACGCCGCGGACTTCATGGACGCGGATGCGCTCGAAGCGATCCGCGACGACATGCAGGAAGGCAGCAGCATCACGGCGTGGTTGAACCCCGAGCACGGTATCCCGTTCGAGGCCGAGCTGGCGCTATCCGGCGACCGTGACTCGCGCGAACGGGGCACGCTCGTGATCATGCGCGACCTGACCGAGCAGCGCAGCTACGAGGAACGGCTCAATTACCAGGCCAATCACGACGAGTTGACCGGGCTGCCGAACCGGCGCGCCTTGCGCGAACGCCTCGCCGGCATGGTGGCGACGTGCGTGGCGGAAGGCTCGGGCCTGATGGTGCTGTTCGTCGATCTCGATCACTTCAAGGTCATCAACGATGCGCTGGGCCATGCGCTCGGCGACCAGGTCTTGCGCGACGTGACGTTGAAGCTGGGCGACGCCTTGGGCGGCACGGGCGAGATAGGTCGTTTCGGTGGCGATGAGTTCGTCGCCATGTTGCCTTTCACCTGCTCGCCGGCGAAGGCGCTGGACATCCTGCCTCGCATCCAGCGTGCGATCGAGGAACCGCTGGAAGTCGCGGGAACGATGCAGCGCCTGAAATGCAGCATCGGCGTGGCGTTCGCCACGCGCGACGGCGCGGACGCGGATACGCTCATTCGCAATGCCGACACCGCCATGTACGACGCGAAACGCTCCGGCCGGCATACCTGGCGATGCTATTCGTCCGAGATGCACGCGAGGGCGATGGCCCGCCTCAACGTGCTTACCCGGCTCTCGGGCGTGAACCTCGATAACGAACTCGCACTGGCCTGGCAAACCCAGCACGACGGCGCGTCGGGACGGGTGACAGGCATCGAGGCCTTGCTGCGCTGGCCGTCGGCGCCCGGCGGCCTCGGCGGCAACGACCTGCTCGTCCCCTTGCTGGAGGAGACCGGCGCGATCATGCAGATCGGCCAATGGGTGTTGCGTGAAGCATGCCGGCAACAACGACGCGTGGCCTCGACCCTCGGTTCGGAGTGTCGCATCGCGGTGAATATCTCCGCGATGCAACTGGTGCATACCGACCTCGTCGCCGAGGTGAGGCAGGCCTTGGCCGAGACGGGCGCCAGCGCGTCGCTGCTGGAACTGGAACTGACCGAAAGCGCCTTCATGACGGAGCCGGAGCGCGCGATCCGCACGTTGCACGAACTGCGCGCCATGGGCGTCAGCATCGCCCTGGACGATTTCGGCACCGGCTATTCCAACCTGACCTATCTCTCGCGCCTCCCATTGGACAGGATCAAGATCGACCGGCATTTCACCGCGGCCTTGCTGCAGGATGACGTGGACGCCTCCATCTGCCGTTCCATCGTCTTCCTCGCGCGTAGCCTGAACCTCGAGGTCGTCGCCGAGGGCGTCGAGACGGACTGCCAGCGCCGCTGGCTACTGGCCGAAGGCTGCGAAGTGATGCAGGGATACTTCTTCTCCCGCCCCGTCCCGCTGGATGCACTGGAGCCGGCTTGAGCCAGCATAAGACTGCCTGAGCCAGCTTTAACCAGCTTGAGACATCCTGAGACAGCTTTAGGCAACTTGAGCCAGCTTGAGACAACTTGGTGGGAGCCGACTTTGTCGGCGATCCCGCGGCAGCGGGCCAGATTGCCGCAAGCACCCATCGCCGACAGGGTCGGCTCCCACCTTAAAGGCAGCTCGCGCAATGCGGGCGTCGTTCACACCGGGAGCCAATGCGTTCGCCGCACGGCGATTTATCCCATGGCGCATGGCGCCTACATTGGAAGAAGGTGGCATCGCGCCACGTCCTCCGGTGATTCCCATGTTCCGCGCTCCCGCCATCTTC
>Ga0182006_1000170_pt1 | contig 68803 bp, 50 predicted proteins | sample Sormic07211104_1_FD_123022 | JGI IMG/M metagenome (GOLD analysis project Ga0182006, IMG submission 123022) | Rhizosphere microbial communities from Sorghum bicolor, Mead, Nebraska, USA - 072115-104_1 MetaG | ecosystem: Host-associated > Plants > Roots > Rhizosphere | place: USA: Nebraska...
CCTCGACCTGCAGGCGGCGAACCTCACCAACCAGTCCGCGGCGATCGTCTCCTCGGGCGCCGATCTGGCGGTGAATACGGCGGGCACGCTCTTCAACCAGGGCACGCTGTACGCGGCCGGCGGTGTGATCGTGAACGCGGCATCGCTGACGCAGGGCGTGAAGGGCCAGCTTTACGGCGTGCATGGCGCACGGATCGCCGTGGCCGGCGACGTGGACAACGGCGGCAGCCTCGTCGGTGGCGATGGCTTGTCCGTGACCGCGCACGCGATTACCAGCCGCGGGGAACTCGGCACGCGGCAAGGCGACGCATCGCTGGCCAGCGCCTCCGATGTCACCCTGGCGGGTAACACGGTCGTGGGGGGCACGCTGAGCCTGCGGACATCGGGTGCGCTTCGCCAGCAGGGGCAGCTCACGACGGGCAACCTCGACGCTGACGTCGGTTCACTCGACAACAGCGGCGAAACCTATGCGCGTGGCGATGCGCAGGTGCACACGGTGCGCGATGTCGCCAACGCGGGTTCGCTCTACGCGGATGGCCGGCTCACGCTGGGCGCGGATGGTGCCGTGGGCAACACCGGCACGTTGCACGCCGGCACCGACCTCGATCTGCGCGCGGCTTCGGTGGAAAGTTCGAAGCAGATCGATGCGGGTGGCGACGTCGCCATCGACGCGCAGTCGCTCCGTCTCGCGGGCAATGTGCAAGCAGGCCGGGACGTTTCACTATCCACGCCGGGCACGCTGGTCAATGCCGCCACGGTGGTCGCGGGACGTGATGCGATGGTCCGCGGCGGCGCGATGGCCAACAGCGGCGAGCTGTCCGCTACCCGCAACCTGACCGTCTCCATGGACGGCAACGTCGACAATACGGGGAAGCTCTACGCGGGCGGCGTGCTCGACCTGACAGCCGATGCCATGTCCATTGGAGCGGAGGGTTCCGCCAGTGCCGCCGGTACAGCGGCACTGCATTTGCGCGATGCCCTCGACAACGCGGGAAGCGTGGTCGGCGGGCAGGCGTTGACCGTCGACGCGGTGCGCATCGAATCCCAAGGTTCGCTTGGGAGTACGGCGGGTTCAGCGACGCTGACCACCACGGGCGACCTGCATCTCGGCGGCGTGGCATCGGCGGCATCTGTCTTCCACGCTCGTTCGGCCGGCGACATGCTGGTCGATGGCAGGCTCACCGCCGCCACGATCGACGTGGCATCCGCACAATCGATGACGCTTGCCGGTTCGATCTACGCGTCGGGCAACGCGGTGTTCGACGCCGCCCAGTCGATGGTGCTTCGTGGCGATGTCTACGCCGATGGCGCACTGACCCTGCATGCGTCGAGCCTCGACCAGGCTGGTACGACCCATGCCGGCGGCGATCTCTCGGTCGATGCGGCAAACATCACGACGTCGGGCACGCTGGATGCGGGCAACGACCTCATTCTCAAGGCTGGCGCGGCTTCACTCGCCGGCCGCGTGCAGGCCGCCCGCGACGTGCACGCGGACATCGCCGGCACGTTGTCGCAGGCCGCGGCGATCGTCGCCGCGCGCGACGCCGCCGTTCATGCGGTGCGTGTCGATGGCGCGAAGGGTTCGGCGCTCAGCGCGGGACACGACCTCGCCTTGACCGTTTCGCAAGACATCGCCAGCGCCGGATCGCTCTACGCGGGCAACGTGTTGGCCTTCGATGCCGGAAGTTTCAGCCAGACCGGCGATGGGCAGGTCAACGCCGATGGTGCCCTGACATTGTTAGTGGCTGGGGCGCTCGACAGCGCCGGCGCCATCGTCGGTGGCCATGGCCTGGACGTCCACGCGGGCAGCCTGAACAGCACAGGGCAGCTCGGCAGCACCGCTGGCGATGTCTCGCTCGTCACCAGCCAGGGCGACCTTTCGTTGGGCGGCAAGACCGTCTCCGCCGGCCGGCTGGATGTGACGTCGGCAGGCGGCCTCGTGCAGTCCGGCTCGATGAGCGCCGGCGCCGCGAAGCTCGTGTCGGCTGGCGACATGGTCCTCGGAGGGGACACCTCGTCGACGGGTGCGCTCGCCGTGGATGCGGGCGGCGACCTGCACAACACGGGCAGTGTCTACACGACGGGCGCACTCGACGTGCGCTCGACCGGGAATGTGGACAACCGCGGCGGTCTCGCCTCCGAACAAGGCCTCACGGTCCAGAGCGGCGGCGCCTTGACGCAGGATGCCAACGGAAAACTGCAAACCAACGGTGACCTGTCGATCACGGCGAAAGCTATCGACAGCAAGGGCACGTTGGCGAGCGCCCGTAACCTGACGCTGGTGACGCAGGGCGACATCGACCTGTCGGGAACGACCCAGGCGGGCGGCATGCTCGGTGTCGACGCGGCAGGCGCGGTAAATAACGCAGGCCGACTGCTGGCCTCGAACGCCTTGTCCGTCACGGCGGACAGCATCGGCAATACCGGCGCCATCTCGACCGATGGCAGCCTCGACATGCACGCGGCGAACGCGCTGAGTAATGGCGGCACCGCTTACGCGGGTGGGAAAGTCACGCTCGGGGCCGCCAGCTTCACGCAGGGCGCTTCCGCGGAACTCTCTGGCGCGGCCGATGTAGCCATCGATGTGGCGGGCGCGGTCGCGAATGCCGGCAAGCTCGTCGCCACGACGTCGCTCGACGTGAAAGGCGGCAGCGTCACCAGCACGGGCACGCTGGGTACACAGCAGGGCGGGATGACCTTGCAGGCCCGGCAGGGCGATCTCGTCCTGGGTGGCACCGTGGTGTCGGCCGCGGGCCTCGACGGGACGGCCACGGGTGCTATCCGGCAAAGCGGCCAGCTTGCCGCAACGGACCTGACGCTCCATGCCGACGGCGACCTTGAAACCAGGGGCGACATTTCCGCACAGACCGCGTCGCTGACCAGCGGCGCCACCCTGAGCCAGGCGGGTACGCTCTCCGCCAGTACCATCACGCTCGACGGTTCCGTCGTGAAGAACGACGGTCGCACACTGTCGTCGGGTGACCTGACCGTGCACGGCGGCAGTATCGACGCCTCCGGTGTATTGGCGGCTGGCGTGAAGGACGACGGTACGCTGGCCACCGTGGGCGACCTGCATGTGTCGGCCGATTCGTCGCTGACCGCACATGGCAGCATGCTCGCCGGTCACGCATTGAGCGCGGCGGCGAACGCGGTCGACCTGTCCTACGGTACGCAGCGTGCCGGCGGCGACGCGACGCTGATCGCACGCGCGGGGAACATCGACCACACGGCCGGTGACCTCGCCGTGGGTGGCGTGCTCACGGCCCAGGCCAGCGGCGCGCTGGTGAACCGTGGCGTGGACGGCCACGACGCACGCATGCAGGCGAACGCGCTGCTGCTCACCGTCGCCTCGATCGACAACGGTCGCGGCCGGCTGTTGCAGACCGGAACGTCGGCCTGGACGCTGGGCACCAACGGAATGCTCGACAACAGTGGCGGCACCATCGCCACAAACGGCAGCGATCTCACCGTGCACGGCGCGCGGGTGGTCAACAACGGCGGCAGCATCCAGTTGGCAGGCAATGGCCTGCTCGACGTGAAAGCCGACCAGGACATCGACAACCGCCAAGGCACCCTAGCGGGCAACGGCGCCACGCGCGTCACGGCGGTGACGGGCATCGCCAACGATGGCGGCCTGATCAACGCGCATGGCAACACGACCGTTGCCGCCGCTTCGCTGAGCAATACCGCGAATGGCGCGATTTCGGGCAATACGCTCGGCGTGACGATCACCAGTGGCGTGAACAACGCGGGCGGATTGCTTCAGGCGACGGCGGGTGATCTTTCCCTCACCGCGGCGAGTCTCGCCAACGCGGGGGGCACCATCCAGTCCGCACCCGGCGCCGTCACCCTTGGCGTCGGCGGCACCCTCGACAACGGCAACGGTACGATCGCCGCGGGAACGCTGGCCAAGCTCAACGCTACGCGCGTGAACAACGCCGGCGTCATCTCCGGCGGCCAGCTCAACGTGCAGGCCACGGACACGCTGACCAACACAGGTGGTCACCTGCAAAGCCGTGGCGCCATCGACTTGCGTGCCACCAACGGCCTCAACAACAACGCGGGCAGCATCGAGGCCAACGGCGCGACGACGCTGAGTTCGGCGTCGATCTCCAACGTCGGTGGCCGCATCGCCAATGCCAGCGCCGCGCTCACCCAGGTCACATCGGGCGGCATTATCGACAACCGCGGCGGCACGCTGGGCGGGCAGGGAGATGTGAACCTCTCTGGTACGACGATCTCGAATGCGCAGGGCGGCACGTTGGTCGCCGCGGGCAACATGACCCTCGGCACCGGCCAGCTGGATAACAGCAACGGCACGGTCTATGCCGGCAATACGTTCAACTTCGTCAACGCGGGCGCGTCGGCCATCAACGCCGGCGGCAAGATCACGGCGGGGCGCCAGCTCAACCTCACCCTCGGGAGCCTGAATAACAGCGGCGGCACCGTGCAGGCAGGCATCGACGGCGTCGCCGGTGTCGGCAACGTCGTGCTCGACATCCGGAATCTCGTCGGCCAGGGCGCCATCGTCGCCAACAATACGCTGGGCATGCACCTCGTGGGTGACTACGTCCAGGCGGCGGGTTCCAGCATCAAGGCCAATGGCGGCTTCAGCCTCGCGGTGGACGGGCAGTTCGTCAACAACGGCAGCATCCAGGCGGTGAATGGCCTGACCATCAGCGCCGCCAACATCACCAATAGTGCCGGCGCGTTGCTCAATTCGGCCAACACCCAGCTCAACACGGGCGGGACGATCACCAACGCGGGCAGTATCCAGGGCAATACCGTAGGTTTGCATGCGGGCACGGTGAACAACACCGGCAGCATCATGGGCACCAACGTGACCATCCAGGCCGGAACCGTGATCAACGGCGCCGATTTCGGCCAGGCCACCGGTAACGCGGCCTACCAGAGCGGCACGATCGCCGCGACGAACAACGTCGACATCTATACCAATTACCTGCTCAACCGTGACGCGCAGATCTTCAGCCTCGGCAACATCAACGTGGCCGGCGCGGCGCGCAACGGGCAAGGGCTGTTCGACACGCGCTCGGGGCAGATCGACAACATCTCCGGGTCGATCCAGGCGCAGGGAAGCATCCTGCTGGCGGCGAACCAGATCAACAATGTGCGCCGCGTCCTGAATACGACCAGCCATGTGCTGACGGCCGAGGAGTCGGCGGCGTCGCAGCCGTTGCCGCGCTCGGATTACAAGTACGCGATCAACAAGGTGCAGGAGTACGAAACCTGGACCGAGTACCACACCATCGACGAGACGGTGGTGAATGCGGCCAGTGCACAGTCGCAGATCGTCGCGGGCGGCAACATCTCGTTGTACGGTTCCGTCACCAATAGCACCTCGACCATCTCGGCCAATGGCTTCCTCGCCGTCAACCAGCAAGGAGCGGGTGGCGGTACGGGGATGGTGTTCGGCAACGAGAACGTCGCGAACCAGTCGTTGGCCGCGGGCCGCACCATTCAGACCGTCGCCGTCACCCATCATATCGGCTGCGGTACGGACCAGAGTCTGTGCGACAACGCGGGCGGCGACACGGAATCGTATACGCGACGCCCGAATACCGATCCCTCGACTTACATCCATGACAACTACACCGCGCTGGGCGCGGTGATGTCAGGCTCCGCGGGTGTCGCCATCGGCGGGCTGAATGTATCCAACGGCGGTGTCACGGCGGATGGGCGCCCGGTCGGCAACACGCGCCTCGATCCGAACGCGCAGGCCATCGGCCTGGCATCCGTGAACAAGGGCAATGCGCAAGGTGCGGCAGGTCTGCCTGTTGGCGCGCAGGTCGATCCGGTCACCGGGCATGCCCCGCAGGTGGTCGGCGGCGCAGGTCAGCCCCTGGCTGGCGTGACCTTGCCGACGGGCGGCATCTATAGCGTCCGCGGTGGCGGCGCGGGTGAAAGCGTCGCGGTGGATGGGCCTTCTGTTGGGGGCCAGATCACCGCTGCCTCGGCGGGCGAGCGCAGCGCGGTGGGCAATGTGGCCGCGGACTCGCTCTCCGCCCTCGCCAACGGTGCGTCCGCGCGCAACGTCGGCTTGCTCGGCAATGCCTACCTCACGGCATTGCTCGGCCATCCGCCGAGCGGCAACTACCTGATCGAGACCAACTCCCGTTTCATCGACTACAGTCAGTTCATCAGCAGCGATTACCTGTTGGACAAGCTCGGCGTCGATCCGGCGCGCACGATGATGCGCCTCGGCGATGGCTTCTACGAGCAGCAGCTCGTCACCCAGCAGGTAACCCAGCTCACCGGACGCACCTACCTGGCCGACTACTCCAGTGGCCTGGAGGAATACCAGTCGCTGATGAACAACGCCACGCACGTCGCCCAGTCCATGAACCTGAGCGTGGGCGTAGCCCTCACCGCCGCCCAGGTCAGCGCACTCACGCAGGACATCGTCTGGATGGTGCAGCAGAACGTGGATGGCCACGAAGTGCTGGTGCCGGTGGTGTACCTGGCCAGCGGAAGCCTCGGGTTGACCGCGCAGGGTGCGGTGATCGCCGGCAAGGACGTGAGCATCGAGGCGTCGGGCAAGCTGTCGAACGACGGCCTGATCAAGGGCCAGAACAGCACGCTGCTTACCGCGCAGGACTTGCTCAACACCGGCCGCATCTCCAGCGACGGCCTTACGGCGATCAGCGCCACCGGGAACATCACGAACATCAATGGGCGCATCGACGGTGCGGGTGTCAGCCTGATCGCCGGCGGCGATATTCGTTCGGAGAACGTGGGTGGACTGGTCGGTCGCGGCATGGATGGGGCGAGCATCACCGCGACGCAGGGCTTGCAGATCAGCGCGGGCAACAATCTGTCGCTCGACCACACGAAGGTCACGGCGGGCGGTGACGCGCTGCTCACGGCGGGGCACGACCTGACGCTGAGCGGGCAGGGGGTATCGGCTGGCGGCAGTTTGGCACTGGGGGCGGGGAACAACCTGTCGTTGGAATCGACGGTGACCACGACCCATCCCTATGCCTGGAGCAGCACGCTTACCGGGACGCAAGCCGAAGGCCTCACGCTTAGTGCTGGGAAGGATCTTTCGCTGGTTGCGGGTAATGATCTGAGCTTGTCCGTGTCGACGCTCAAGGCGGGTGGCAACGCGGCGTTGCAGGCAGGCAACGACCTGACCCTGGGCGCGGTGCAGAGTGGGACGCGCTGGACGACGCAGACACAGGGGAGTTCGGTGGATGCGGGTGGTTCTCTCTCGCTGCAGGCGGGGCACGACCTTGCCGTGCAGGCGGGCGGACTCAAGGCCGGCGGCGACATGGCCTTGCTGGCGGGCCACGATCTTTCGTTGACGGCGGCCGCCAATGGCTCGTCGGGCAAGGTGACACACGATGTCACGAGTCTGGACGCCGGTGGCAACCTGGCCGTTGCGGCGGGCAACAACGCGTTGCTCGAAGGTACGCAACTCAAGGCCGGCGGCACCGCTGCGCTACAAGCGGGGAATGACCTCGATCTGACGACGGTCACCGACAGCAGCACGACGACGGCAAGTTGGAAGGAGGGCAAGAAGCACGTCACCCAGACCACGACGGACGAGACCGTACGTGGCGTCACGGTGGACGCGGGCACAGGCGTCCAGATCGCAGCGGGCCACGACGCCACGCTGGACGCGACGACAGTCATGACCAAGACCGGCGACATCACGCTGGCAGCGGGTCACGACTTGACGCTCGCGGCCGAGGACGAGACGCACACGGTCGTCACGGATACCAAGAAAAAGAAGAGCGGTCTTTTCGGCAGCAAGACGACGACCACGCACGACACCAGCGAGCAGACGCTGGCGATCGGCACCTCGCTGAGCGGCGACAACGTCCATATGGTGGCGGGTAATGACCTGACGACGATGGGGGCGACTGTCAAGGCGACAGGAGATATCGCCTTGGCCGCCGGTCACGATATCGATCTTCTGTCTACCACCGATACCTACAACGAGACCCACGACAAGACGGTCAAGAAGTCCGGCTTCACCCTCAATCGGGGTGGTGGCATCGTGCAGGCAGGAAAGAAGACGGTCACCAACGACGACACAGCCCAGCACGTCGCCAATGGCACGCTATTCAGCGGCGACTCGATTTCCGTTGCCGCAGGCCATGACGTGCTTGGCGAAGGCGCGAAGATCGCGGGCACGCATGATGTGGTGATCGCAGCAGGCAACGATCTGCAGTTGACCACGGCTGTCGATATCTACGACGACAGCCACAGCAAGACGGTCACGAAGACGGGTTATTCCCAAAGCGGCATGAACGAGCTGTACGGGCAGGCGAAGGACAGCCGTTCCGAGAGCTCCCACCAGGTGACCCATACGGGCAGTGTCGTGGGCTCCACCGATGGCGAGGTCACCTTGACGGCGGGTGGCGATCTTCACCTCACGGGAACGGACGTCATCAGCAAGACGGGCACGACGATCGTCGGCAGGAACGTCACGATCGATGCGGGGCTGGATACGCTTGATACGCAGCAGTCGCAGAAGCATAGCGAGGGTGGTGTCACAGGTGGCTTGGGTGGTGGTCTTTACGACCTCGCCATGGACGTGCGCAACTCCGCCGTCCGGGCGAATGATACCGATGACGATCGGTTGAAGGCGCTTTATGCCGCCAAGGCCGCCTATGAGGTCAAGGATGGCGTCCAGGCGATCCAGGGCATCAGCGGGGTCACGAGTGCGCAGGGTGCTGCCGGCGCAACGGGGATCAATATCCAGGTCGGCATCGGTGGCAGTAGCGCCAGTAGCAAGACCACGACGCATGACAGCACCTCCTATGGTGGTCACATTTCCAGTGGCGGCAACGTCACCATCGGCGCAACGGGAGGCGATCTCACGATCATCGGTGGCGAGGTCACTGGAAAGAATGTGGCCTTGGCAGCCACCAACGACATTAACTTGTTGAGCCAGTCCGAGGACCACAGCCTCAAGAACGATTCGAAGAACGCGTCGGGCAGTATAGGCGTCAGCTTCGGCTCAGACGGCTTTGGCATCTATGCGTCGGCGAGCGTGGGTAGCGGCAAGGCCCATGGCAACGGGAGTACGCATGCGGAGACGACCATCAATGCCGACGACAAACTGACCATTGTCAGCGGTAACGACACCACGATCGAAGGTGCGCAACTGAAGGGCGATCAGGTAGTCGCCAACATTGGCAACAACCTGACGATCCGCAGTGAACAGGACACGGACGACTACGCCAGTAAGACCATGCAGGCTGGTGGAAAGGTGATGGTCGGCCTCACGCAGAGTGGCTTTGTCAGCGGTAGCGCCTACTACGCCGCGAGCAAGGTGGATAGCCACTACACCAGCGTCAACGAGGTCAGCGGCATCAAGGCAGGTGAAGGCGGCTTCCAGATCAATGTGGGCGGAACGACGCACCTTGTCGGTGGGCAGATCGCCAGTACGGCGGACCCGTCGAAAAACGTGCTGAACACAGGTGACCTGATTTGGGAGGACCTGCATAACGAGTCGAAGTACAACGCCAGCCAGGTGAGCATCAGCGGCGGCAGCACGATGTCCAGCAATATCGCTGGCGCTATTGGCGGAGCTATTTCCATGGCGACGCCGCAGCACGGCAACAGCAGTAGCGATACAAAATCGGGTATTGCTGAAGGAACGATCATCGTCCGTAACAATCCGGACAAGGATCTGAGCGGGTTGGATCGTGGACCCACGCTCGACGACGCCGCGCTCAAAAACGGCTTCGACGAAAAGAAGATTCAGGAGCGTCAGGAGCTCGGGGAGATTGCCGCGGAAGTTGGTTTTCGCGCTGCTGGTGACGTCGCCGATAAGATGCAATGGACTGAAGGAAGCCCTCAACGAACAGTGCTACACGGTGCAGTGGCTGCAGCCGTTGCCGCGTTGGGTGGAGGTGATGTAGGTAAGGCGGCCGCAGGAGCCATGGCCAATCAACTTGCCATCAACACGATGGCAGACTATCTGCAGAGCCATGGAGTGGAGCGGACCGACCCTGAGTTCAAGGCTCTCATGCAGGCAGGTAGTGCGGCCATCGGTGCCGTGGTGGGCGGTGACAGCGGGTCAACGGCGGCTCTCAACGGAACCAAATACAACTATCTGACGCACGCTCAGATCGACACCCTGAACAATGCGTTGGCAGCGTGCACGACCGACTCCTGTCGTTCCGACGCGATTGCTGAAGCCAAGAAGCAGTCAGTCCAGAACGACGTGGCGCTTGCGATCGTTTGTAACGCTGGAGGATCTTCGGCCTGTTACCAAGGGCTTGGTGCGCTGGAATCGTACACTGACAGTCCGGTTGTTCCGCGCGAGATGCGTGGAGATCAGACGACCGATCATCATCTCGAGCAATCCGGGTACTTTGGCAATATCGGGTTCCTCGGCGGCGTCGCAGCTTCGGTCTATGCGAGTCTTCCGCAAGACGGTGAGACCGGGACATACATGTCCGGTGCTGGAGCTAAGTATGGAAACTCTCTCCTGCCGTTCGTGGGCAACGATGAAGGAGCAAATTCCAACAACCCATTTATTCCCAAGCAACTCGGAGGCACGCCTCCGCAGTTCACGGATGGCATGTCGGCAGGTGCCGCCCAGGGGACATGGCTGGGCGAGGTGGCAGGCACCGCTACATGGGCGCTGGCTGGGAACGAAGGTGAGGTAACGCTGCCTCCAAGTCTTGGAGGTAAATCCACGTTAGTGGCGAACGACGTCTGGCATGCGACCTCCACAGAGGGAGCGGCGCAAAGCATTGTTGATCAAATCAATCCCAGATACTTCAATTCTGAAAGTCGCTTTGGCGGAGCATTCTATGTTGCAGAATCTCCCGGTACCGCTGTTAGTGAGTTAGCAAGTCATGGATCGCTGCCGGTAAATGGCATTCGGTTTAGTATGGATCGGTCCTCCATGGCGGTGTTGGATCTTACTAATCCCGACGTAGCAAAGGCATGGGGCTACGTCGGCGGCGCAGCAACAGATCAGACGAGGGCTATGGGTCAGCTCGCAACTCAGCAAGGTTTCAATGCAATCAAATTTAATTCGGAGCAGGTGCCGGGCGCAGTGAACTATGCCATTCTTGACAACTTTGATAAGGTTCTAAAACCTCAGATGATTACGCCCGCAAAACCATGAAACTTGCGTTGGGAATATGCGTTTGTCCGCACTGCGGATTTCGTACAGAACTTCCGATACTTCCTCCTGGTACCTACGGGGAGTTTCTCCTATGGAGTGAAGACGGACAATGCCGATACATCTATGCCCTTGCCGATAGCGCCTATTCTCAAGTGGGGGACATGGTCGATCAAATCACGGCAGGCGAGACGGCGAGCTGGCGGGGCGCCGACAAGCTTCAAAGGATCTTTGGCGCAATCGCATGCGATCGATCTCCTGAAGGTTACACCTTCGAAATGCGTCGGCTGCCGCGCTGTCCTGAATGCCGTAAGTTCTTCCTCAAGTTCGACGGCTATGTGGATCCTGTGGTAATTGTTGATGTCGCCATTTCCTCCGTGTCCCACGTTGAATGGGATGGATGCACGCAAGAAGAAAAGCACTTGAGAGTGGCTGCGGCGTTACTTGAGATCGGTTCCGCTTAGTTATTCGAATTCCACTATTTCCGAAGCTGCGTGGTGTCGAGTGAACTGTGACCGCTAAGTGGGGTACGAAATATGATTGATGGATTCTGGCCCGGAATGTTTGATGCAACGGCATCCGTGACTTCCGGTGGCACGGCGTCCGGCGACGTGCAAGATGATGTTAGAGGTATCTTGTTCGGCTGAGCCGAAAGTCCAGACTACCTAGATCAGTCGACGCGTAGCTTATCTGGCAGAGAGAACTATGTTTTTTGAGTTTGTGGAGGGAAATCTCGTTGGCTTTCGCGCAGGCCTGTCGCGCAGAGAGATCGCGAGCCTGTTCAGGGAGCATCCGACTCAGTTCATGAAGTCGATCTTTAGTGTTAGCCCGACCGACATGTACAACGACCAGTCGATACACGTTTACTTCGAAAAAGATGATGTTCTTCAGGGTATCGAAATATTCACGCCTAACGTGTTTCTTTGTTTCAACAGAAATGTGCTTGGCGAGAACGCGAGAGAGGTTGAGGATTGGCTGCGGTTGGAAGATTCGTCGTTTGCCGAAGACGATCTAGGTTACTCCGTCGCTAATGGTCGATTGGTTCTCTATGTGCCTGAAAAAGGCGATCACCCCAACGTGTTAATCAAAGCAGTTTACGTCAGCTATGAGGGTGGCCGCGCGTAGTCATTCTGGTGGAGGTTGCTGTTTTGAGAAGTTTAGAAGTCGTGGCGCTGCCACGCATCGGGGACGCATGATCACACCTGAGTTTGTACGAGAGAAGCATGGGGAATTCATCTTGGTCGCCAATCACAATTTGGAGACAGAAGAGAATGTGGCCAGGAGCATTGACTACAACCTTGCACGCATAATCAACGTGCGACGGCATCTATCCACTGCGCTGTCTCGTTGCCGCCTTATTTACGATATACGCGGGCACGCGCCTTGGTCCGGTGCGCTGGAACGCATAGAGATCACCCTTGCTGATATCTGCACGATTGAGGTCAAGCGCTGATGGGCATGCAACTTATCTTCGACGCTGGCGATGAGGGCGAGCTGGCCGAGATGTTGGCCAGCCACGGAGTGACTTGCGAGATGTTTCCGATGTCGGGTGGCAGGGTAGGGATCTCAATTCCCACTAGTGTCGTCGATGCCATCGCCGAGTCGTCGATGCCATCGCCGAGTCGTCGATGGAAAGTATCCTTGGGTCATTCACGTATATAGATCTGTGGTCCGGGGACGTACGCGATAAGGTTCGGCACGGGTAACTGCATCCGGAGAGTACGGTGGCGCTGGCGACGACGGATTCCCGCCACCACATGCACGCAAGGTAATCGGTGCGTCCCTGTCTGGGAGAGGGGCGGGCGCTTCTCGCTGAGCAAGTGAAGATAGTCGTAGTTCGTCGAAGCCATGAGATGGTCTTCCACGACAACCCCGATGCTTCAACGCACGCATCCCCACCGCATCCACTTCGTCAATCACGCAGCCCGGCGCCCGGCCACGGGCAGCCGGTGAATCCGCGAGTCCTTTTTGATCCGCGGCACGTTGTGCTGTGCACGGCGTGCCGCTCTTGGACGGCGGGGCGGCTTTGCAAGGAGAAAGTCATGAATGCGTCCAGCACGAGCTCTGCGGATCGCCAGGACAGTCACGTCGTCGATACCGAGGCCACGACGAATGAACTATTGAACGAGGCCACCGAGTGGCTGCAGTACGGGCGTGGCCTGACCGAGCTGCTCGCGGAATTCGTCCACGAGTCCGATACGGTGGACTGCCGTCGCATGGCCCTCGGCCTTGAGGGTGTCGCCGCGATCATCCGCATGGGGCTGCGGTGTACGGCGCATGCGCATGCGCGGATGTCCTGGGAGGACGCAGCAAGGGTGAAGGGGGGCTAAAGGTTTCATCTCCCAAGCCGATAAGCCCATCGAACGACCCCTCGGGCGATGCGCGCCAAGGGTCCCAACGGTACGGACGATGGCGAAGAAATCCTCCAAAGACACGCCCCGCGCCCCGCTCACGCTGGACGCGGACCTGCGCATCGGCAGCGCCCCGACCCTGCGCGAGACGCTGTTGGCCGCCCTGTCGGCGGGGCAGGCGGTCGAGATCGACGCGGCCGGCGTGGCCCAGACGGACACCGCCGCCCTGCAGGTGCTCGCGGCCTTCTCGCGCGATGCGCGTGCCGCGGGCGTTCCCGTGGCCTGGACCGGGGTCAGCGACACCCTCCGCCGTGGCGTGTCCACGCTCGGCCTCGATGCTTTGATTGAACTGCCGGCCCAAGCCGGCGTGAACTGAAGGTGCTCCCATGGCAAAGATTCTTGCGGTAGACGATTCGGCTTCCATGCGCAGCATGGTCGCCTTCACCCTGCGTGGCGCCGGTCACGATGTCGAAGAAGCCGACAACGGTCAGGCGGCCCTGGATTCGGCGGGTAACCACAAGTTCGACCTGATCCTCGCCGACGTGAACATGCCGGTGATGGACGGCATCACGATGGTCCGCGAGATCCGCACGCGTCCGGGTTACAGCGGCGTGCCGATCCTCATGCTGACCACCGAGTCCAACCCCGAGAAGAAGATGGAAGGCAAGGCCGCCGGCGCTACCGGCTGGCTGGTGAAGCCGTTCGATCCCGACCAGCTGTTGGCCACCGTGGCCCGCGTGCTCGGTTAATCCGTTCCAAGACGTTCCGGCAATCCAGGGTCCACCCATGTCCAAAGTCGATCTGGCGCAATTCCACAAGGCGTTCCACGAAGAGAGCCTCGACGGTCTCGACGCCATGGAGCAGGCCCTCCTCGCGCTGGACGAGGGCGCCGACGATCCGGAACTGATCAACGTCGTGTTCCGCGCCGCCCATTCCATCAAGGGCGGTGCGGCGACGTTCGGCTTCACCGACGTGGCCGCCTTCACGCACGTGGCGGAAAACCTGATGGACGAGGTCCGCAGTGGCCGCCGTCCGATGGAAAAGGCCGTGGTGGAGCTGCTGCTCCGCTCGGGCGACACCGTACGCGACATGCTGGCGTTGTCGATGGCGGGCCAGCCGGCGGCCACCGCCGAGAGCCAGGCCTTGCTGGCCGAGTTGTCGGCCATGGTGTCCGGTGGCTCCGCCGCGCCCGTGGCCGCGAAGGCCGCCGCACCCGCCGAAGCGATCGAAGGCTGGGACATCGCCTTCCGCCCGTTCGACTACCTGCTGAAGACCGGCAACGACCCGGCACGCATGTTCCGCGAACTCGCCGCCCTCGGCCCGCTAAGCGTCGAATGCGATGCCAGCAAGCTTCCCTCGTTGGCCGATATGGACGCGTCGTCGTCCTACCTCGGCTGGGCGCTCCGCCTCGATGCCGGCGCCAAGCGCACGGCCGTCGAGGGCGTGTTCGACTGGGTGGACGGTGACTGCGACCTCACGCTGACGCCGCGTGTCGCCGCGCCGGCACCGGCCGCCGCCGCACCGGCTGCCGCCGCCGCGCCGCGTGCCGTGCGCGAGCCGGCCGCCAACAGCGAATCCAGCTCGGTCCGCGTCGGTATCGAGAAGATCGACACCCTGATCAACCTCGTCGGCGAACTGGTCATCACGCAGTCGATGCTGAGCCAGTTCCATGACGGCGTGGACGCGTCGCAACTGGAAATGCTCCGCCATGGCCTCGCCCAACTCGGGCGCCATACGCGCGAGTTGCAGGAAAGCGTCATGAGCATCCGCATGCTGCCGATCAGCACGGTGTTCAACCGTTTCCCGCGCCTGGTTCGCGACCTGGCGCAGAAGCTCGACAAGAAGGTCGTGCTCGACCTCCGTGGCGAGACGACCGAACTGGACAAGACCGTGCTGGAGAAGATCGGCGATCCGCTGGTCCATCTGGTGCGAAACGCCATCGATCACGGCCTGGAAGTGCCCTCGAAGCGCCTCGCCTCTGGCAAGGGCGACACCGGCACGCTGCGCATGGAGGCCTTCCATCGTGGCGGCTCCATCGTGGTGGAAGTGGCCGACGACGGCGCCGGTCTGAACCGCGACGCCATCGTGGCCAAGGCCATCCAGCGCGGCATCATCGCCTCGGGCGACGGCATGTCCGACGACGCCGTGGCCGACCTGATCTTCGAGGCGGGTTTCTCCACCGCCGCCGCCACCACCGACCTTTCCGGCCGTGGCGTGGGCATGGACGTGGTCCGCCGCAATGTCATGGATCTCGGCGGTACCGTCGGCATCCGCAGCGTGCAGGGCAGTGGCACCACGTTCACGATCACCTTGCCGCTCACCCTCGCGATCATCGACGGCCTCACCGCCGCGGTGGGCGAGGAGACCTATATCGTGCCCTTGGTCTCCATCGTGGAATCCGTGCAGGTGAAACCGGACGCCGTCCGCAGCGTGGCGGGTGGTGGCGAACTGTTCCGTTTCCGCGAGCATTGGTTGCCGATCGTCCGCCTGTTCGACGTCTTCGGTTGCGCGGGCCGCCGGCGTGCGCTGGACGAGGGCATCGTCATCGTGGTGGAAGGCGAGGGGACACGTATCGGCCTGTTCGTCGACGAATTGATCGGGCAGCAGCAGGCGGTGGTGAAGTCGTTGGAGGCGAATTACCGTCGGGTGGCCGGGATTTCCGGTGCGACGATCCTGGCCGATGGCTCGGTCGCGTTGATCGCGGATGTAACGGGGCTGGTTCGCATGCAGGGGCGGCGCAAGGCTGCCTGAGTCACTGTGCTGGCTGCCTAAGTGGCAGCTATTTAAGAGGGCAGCCCGATGTGGCGGGAGCCGACCCTGTCGGCGATGGGTGCTTGCCGTGACCTGGCCCGCTGCCGCGGGATCGCCGACAAGGTCGGCTCCCACCAGAGCAAAAGTTCGCCCAGAGTGGGGTTCCCATCGGAGGCGCCTCCGGGGCTCTTGCCAAATCCGGTGTACTTCGCCCTCAAGTCCCTGCGGCAGCGGCCGATACCCCTGGGGAAGGGGTCCCGAACCGCCGATCCGATCCGCCGTGGGAACGACATGAACCAGCAAGCCAGCTACGCCACCGCTACCGATGCGTCCGACGAGGCCGCGCAATACCTCACCGTCAACCTCGGCAGCGAGGAATACGGCGTCGATATCCTCGCTGTTCGCGAGATCCGTGGCTGGACACCGGTCACGCGCATTCCGCAGGCACCGTCCTATGTGCTGGGCGTGCTCAACCTGCGTGGCGCCATCGTCCCCGTGCTCGACCTGCGCCTGCGTTTCGGCCTGGCCTCCGAGGAGTACACCGCCACCACCGTCTGCGTGATCGTGATGGTCGCCGGGCGCCAGTTCGGCGTGGTGGTCGACGCAGTCTCCGACGTGATCGACGTGCTGCCGGCCGCGGTCCGTCCGGTGCCCGACATGGGCACCACGGTGGACACCGAATACCTCAAGGGCCTGACCTCCGTCGGCGAGCGCATGGTGCTGCTGCTCGACGTGGATCGCCTGTTGCAACCGCAAGACGCCCAGATGCTCGAGGTCGCCCTGGCCTCGCCGGAAGTGAAAGCCGTCGCCTGAGCCTGTGAAAGCGCCGGCGGCCACGGGCAGCCGGCATGTGATGACCGGTTTGCCTTTGCCGCACTTTGCCGATTGGAATCGTGATGAAGAAGTTCAAGTTCAAAGTTCCCGCCCTGACCGTCCGCGGCCGCCTCTATGGCGTACTCGGTTTGCTCACGCTCATGCTCCTGGGCGGCGCGGCCGTCGGCCTGGGCGCGATGTACTTCCAGAACGAAGGCATGCGCCAGATCTATGAGGAGGAACTGGTTCCTTCCGAGATGCTGACCCGCATCAACACGAACTCGCTGATGTCCTTCATCGTGCTGGGCGAAGGCGCGGCCAAGGTCGGCAACCCGGACCAGGTGAAGCAGAAAGTCGCCGAGTTCCAGAAGTACCAGGACGACATGAACGCCACCAAGGCGGCGTTCCTGAAGATTCCGATGTCGGCCGAGGTCAAGAAGCTCTACGACAAGTGGCAGTCGACCAACGAGGACTATGCCCAGGCAAAGTCCGACATGCTCGACGCCCTGAACCAGGCCGACCAGGGCGCCTCCGACGTGCTGGAGCTCCAGGTCCGCCCGTTGATGATGGAACGCCAGAACCAGCTGAGCAAAGTGATCGAGGCCAAGCGCGACGAAGCGGCAGCTATCTACGCCAAGGAGAGCGCGCAGTACAAGACCGTCCGCGCCCTCAGCATCGCGTCGCTGGCCATCGGCCTGTTCGTCTGCCTGCTGATCGCCGTGCTGGTGATCCGCTCGATCATCCGTACCCTTGCGCAGACGGTGGACGTCGCGCACCAGATCGCCGAGGGCAAGCTCGGCCACGACATCCAGGTCACCCGCACCGACGAACTCGGCCAGTTGCAGGCCGCGTTCCGCGCGATGGACGAACGCCTCAGCGCCATCGTCTCCGAAGTGCGCCACGGCTCCGGTTCGGTCAGCACCGCCGCGCAGCAGATCTCGCGCGGCAACGACGACCTCTCGCAGCGCACCCAGGAGCAGGCCTCCAGCCTGGAGGAAACCGCTTCGTCGATGGAGGAGATGACCTCCACGGTGAAGCAGAACGCCGAGAACGCCAGCCATGCCAACCAGCTGGCCCGTGGCGCCCGCGAACAGGCCGAGCGCGGTGGCGAGGTCGTCGCGCAGACGGTCGTCGCCATGCGCGAGATCAACAGTTCGAGCAAGAAGATTTCCGACATCGTCAGCCTGATCGACGAGATCGCCTTCCAGACCAACCTGCTGGCGCTCAATGCCGCCGTGGAAGCCGCTCGCGCGGGTGAGCAGGGCCGTGGCTTCGCCGTCGTGGCGACCGAGGTGCGCAATCTCGCCGGCCGCTCGGCCAACGCCGCCAAGGAGATCAAGGGCCTCATCAACGACAGCGCGAGCAAGGTCAAGACGGGTTCCGAACTGGTCGACCAGTCGGGCAAGGCGCTGGCCGAGATCGTCGAGAGCGTGAAGAAGGTGACCGACATCGTCGCCGAGATCGCGGCCGCCAGTTCCGAGCAGTCCGCCGGCATCGACCAGGTGAACCACGCCGTGCTGCAGATGGACGAGATGACCCAGCAGAACGCCGCGTTGGTCGAGGAATCGGCTGCGGCCGCGCGCGCCATGCACGAGCAGGCCACCGAGCTCAGCCGTCAGGTCGCCTTCTTCCAGATCGCCGGCCAGGCATCCGCCAAGGCGGCTGGCAAGGGAGTCCGCAAGGACGTGGCCAAGGAAGAGATGGAAACCGTGTTCGCCGCCGTGCGCAGCGCGCCGGCGCCGCGTGCACCGCGTGCGGCGGAATCCGCCGACGCCGGCGCGTGGAAGGAGTTCTGATCGATGAGCGCGCTCGTCAACAACGGCGATACCGTCGGGCTGGCGAGCGCGACGGGGCCTAGCCTCGGCGAAGCCGAATTCACCTTCCTCCGCGAATTCGTGCTTCAGCACTGCGGTATCTCGCTCGGCGAGCACAAGCGCCAGCTAGTCCAGGGGCGCCTGCTCCGCCGGCTTCGCGCGCTGGGCCTCTCCGGCTTCGCCGGTTACTGCGACCTGCTGCGTCGCGACCCCGCGTCTGAACTCGGCGAACTGGCCAGCTGCATCAGCACGAACGTCACCTCGTTCTTTCGCGAGATGCACCATTACGACATGCTGGTGGACGAGCTCCTGCCACGCTGGCTGGAGGAAAAGCGCGGCGGCGGCCGCCTGCGCATCTGGTCCGCGGGGTGCTCCACGGGCGAAGAACCGTATGCCATCGCGATGGTGCTCGCCGAGGCACTCGAACGCACCGGCGCCAACGTCGACGCGAAGATCCTCGCCACCGACCTTTCGCCGCAGGCCCTCGAAGCCGCGCGCAAGGGCATGTACGCGATCGACCGCCTCGGCGGTGTCAGCGACGCCCGGCGCAAGCGTTGGTTCCTGCGTGGCGAAGGCGCCTACGACGGCTATGCGCTGGTGCATCCGCGCCTGCGCGAACTGGTCTCCATCCAGCCGTTGAACCTGCTGCATGAGTGGCCGATGCAGGGCAAGTTCGACGCGATCTTCTGCCGCAACGTCGTCATCTACTTCGACAAGCCGACGAAGCAGCGCCTGTTTTCCCGTTATGCCGGCATGCTGGAAAGCCGCGGCTACCTGTTCCTCGGTCACTCGGAATCCATGTACGGACTGTCCGAGGACTTCGACCTGATCGGCCGGACGGTCTACCGGAAGCGTACATGAGCGATACGTTCGTCGTACAACCACGAACCTTTGCGGGCTTCGACCCGAAGAGCGTGCTACCGGGCTTCGAGCACGTGCGCCGGTTCTGGGACCCGGCGCAGGAAGTGGTCACGGTGAAGATCCTGCCGGGCGAGTATTACGTCAGTGTCCAGGAAGAAATGATTTCCACGGTGCTGGGCTCCTGCGTGTCGGCGTGCGTGCGCGACGTGCGGCGCCGTATCGGCGGCATGAACCACTTCATGCTGCCCGAGCCGGCGGGTGAGCGCGACAGCTGGAGTTCCACCGTCGGCCGCGCCGCGCGCTACGGCAACGACGCGATGGAGCAGTTGATCAACGCCATCCTCAAGGCCGGCGGCAAGCGTGACGACCTCGAGGTGAAGATCTTCGGTGGCGGCCGCGTGCTCGCCACCATGACCGACATCGGCCAGCGCAACATCGCCTTCGTGCAGCGCTATATCGCCACGGAGAAGCTGAAGCTGTGCGCGGCCGACGTGGGCGACATCTACCCGCGCCAGGTGCAGTTCTTCCCGGTGAGCGGCAAGGTCCGCGTGCGCCAGTTGCGTGCCACCCACGACCACAGCCTGGCCGACCGCGAAAGACGATACCTCAAGCGATTGGCCGACGATCCGATAAAGGGAGAGGTGGAGCTGTTCTGACGTACGCCGTCGGGGCCTCGCCTCATCGCCGTTCCACCACCGAGTTGCAAGAGCCCATGCAGAAAGTACGCGTTCTCATCGTCGACGATTCAGCCCTGGTGCGTAAGGTGCTGTCGACCATGCTCGAGTCCGATCCGGGCATCGAGGTGGTCGGTACCGCCGCGGACCCGCTGATCGCCCGCGACAAGATCAAGCAACTCAATCCCGACGTGCTCACGCTCGACGTCGAGATGCCACGCATGGACGGCCTGACCTTCCTCGATAACCTGATGCGCCTGCGTCCGATGCCGGTGGTGATGGTGTCGACGCTGACCGAGCGCGGCGCCGACGTCACGCTTCGCGCACTGGAGCTGGGTGCGGTGGACTTCTTCACCAAGCCCGCCGCCGACCTGGCCAACACCTTCATGGAACATGCGCCGGAGATCTGCGCCAAGGTGCGACTGGCCGCCGGCGCCAAGCCGCGGGAGCGCGCCGCGGTGGTCAAGCTCGACGTCGCGCCGCGACTGTCGGCCGACGCGGTGCTGCCGCGCGCGCAGACCGCGGGCAGCCGAGGCGGCACGCGGATCATCGCCATCGGCGCGTCCACCGGCGGCACGGAGGCCATTCGTGTCGTGCTCGAAGCCATGCCGCCCACGGCACCGCCCATCGTCATCACCCAGCACATCCCGGCGGCTTTCAGCGGTCCGTTCGCCGCACGCATGGATTCATGCTCCGCGATGCGCGTGTGCGAGGCACGGGATGGCCAGCCCATCCAGCCGGGCCACGCGTACATCGCTCCCGGCAGCCAGCACCTGCTGGTGATGTGGGATGGCGCACGCCATGTTTGCCGCCTGCACGATGGTCCGCCCGTGAACCGGCACAAGCCGGCCGTCGACGTGTTGTTCCGTTCCATGGCGGCCAGTGTCGGCGCCGCCACCATCGGCTGCCTGCTGACCGGCATGGGCGACGATGGCGCGCGCGGTCTTGGCGAACTCAGGGAAATCGGCGCGCCGACCCTGGTCCAGGACGAAGCCAGTTCCGTGGTCTGGGGCATGCCCGGCGCCGCGTGGAAGGCAGGCGCCGCCAGTGAGATGTTGCCGCTAGACGCCATCGCCGCGCGCCTGCTCGCGCTTGCCAATACCCCCGTGCCCGCCGCCGCCCGCGTCGGCACCTGAACAACGAGACGTCATCATGTTGATCCCGAAGAACGAACACTCCGTCGGCTTCACCGCCAGTGCGATCGCGCTGGTACTGGTCCTGGTGTTCCATTCGGCCTGGGTCGCCCCGGTCGTGGTGGCCCTCCTGACCGCGACCTGGATCGCGATCAGCCTGCGTTCCGCGCCCGTGCCCGAAGTGGAAGTGGTGCTGAGCAGCCACGCCAGCGACGAGGCATCGGTGCGCGAAGCGATGGAAGACGTCCGTAGCGCCATCGTCGACGAACTCGGCCATGCCAGCCGCGAGCTCAACCAGGCGCTCGACCTGCTGCGCGATGCCGTCGCCGAACTGGGTGGCGGTTTCAACGGCCTGTCGCACAAGACCGGCAAGCAGCAGAAGCTGCTCAGCGAAATCATCGAGGGCGGTGGCAAAGGCATTTCGGTGCAGGACTTCGCCGACCGCACGGCCGGCCTGCTCGAACACTTCGTGGGCCTGATCGTGCAGCTGTCGCGCGAGAGCCTGCGCATCGTCTACCGCATCGACGGCATGGCGAAGGAGATGGACGCCGTGTTCGCGCTGCTGAAGAACGTCAACACGATCGCGGAAGAGACCAACCTGCTGGCGCTGAACGCGGCGATCGAAGCCGCCCGCGCCGGCGAGTCCGGCCGCGGTTTCGCCGTGGTGGCGGGCGAGATCCGCAACCTCGCCCAGCACAGCAACCAGTTCAACGAGAAGATCGGTACGCACGTGGAGCGTTCGCGCACGGCGATGGAGCAGTTGCGCGAACTGGTCGGCCACATGGCATCGCAGGACATGAACGTGGCGCTGTCCGCCAAGGGCGGCATCGACGAGATGATGGCGACCATCACCGAGTCCAACGCCCGCACCAGCGCCGCCGCCGACGAAGCCGCCTCGATCAACCGTGGCCTGGGCAACGACGTCTCCACGACGATCCGTTCCCTCCAGTTCGAGGACATCCTCAGCCAGTTGCTGCACCAGACCCGCTCGCGCCTGGTCGAGCTCCAGGAAATCACCGCCGACTGCACCCGCGACATCGAGGAACTGGCCTGCGCGCCGGCCAACGCCAGCGAACTCGGTGCCCGCGCCCAGCGCGTCCGTTCCCGCCTGGCCGAGCAGCGTGAGCGTGCCCGCCTGCGCGCGCGCGGTCCCGCCCTCCAGCAGTCCATGGCTGCCGGCGACATCGATCTGTTCTGAGGAAAGCATCCATGGCCATCAACGTGCATCACGACACCGAGCAGGGCTGCCTCACCCTTCACCTGGGCGAGCGCTTCGACTTCTCGATCCACCGCGCCTTCCACGACGCCTGCCTGGGCGAGGTCAGCCCGGCGCGCAGCTACGTGCTGGATCTGGAACAGGTCACGGGCATGGACAGTTCGGCGCTGGGCATGCTCATGCTGCTGCGCGAGCATGCCGGCGGCGACCGCGCGGAGATCCGCATCGTCAATGCGGGCGCCGACCTGCGCAATACCCTGCGAATCGCGGGATTCGACAAGCTTTTCACCGTGCACTGAAGCGGCATTTCGACCGATACGGTTTCACGGAACGCCCCGGTTTCATCCGGGGCGTTTTTTTGTTCTTGCGTGTCAGGGCTCGGCTTCGCCCTCGCGTTCGTTGTGTGCGGCGTGGCGGGGGAGCTGCCGGGCGCCACCCTCGGCGCGACAGGCGGTGCCGTCCTTTGGGAAGGGAAGCCGCTGCGCGGCCATGTTTGATGGCTGGCGCCGCTTCGGGCTCGGACGGTCGGGCGGGGGTTTTCGATTCGGCTCCTGCCTCAGCGAAAACGATCGGCCGTCCAGGCCGATCCCCTCCGGGCCTTGTCCGCCCGCCCCTCCTCGGCTCCTCATGTCGCGCCGAGGGTGGCGCCCGGCAGCTCTCTCGACACTGCGGTGGGTGGGTGGAAAGAGCAAAGCCCGCCTCGTGCGGCGTGCCGTTCGCCCTGCCGTTCGCCCTGCCGCTTGTCACTTCCCACCCGAATGAGGGGGATTCACACGCAACGGCATCCATCCGGGCCGTGGGCGTTGTTTGGGGCCTACCAACCCAATGCGAGGGCGAAACCGAGCCGTGCATAAACCGGGCCCGCTGCCGCGGGATCGCCGACAGGGTCGGCTCCCATCAGGGGCGGCTCCGACCACTGCCACCGACGCCACCTTTCTGCCGAAAATTCATGGTGGAAGCTGCCTGGATTGCCGCTTTTGCGCACTTCGGGGGACGGTCTGGGCGTCTGATGAGTACGGGTGTGACGAGGGTCACAGTCGATGTTCGGCTCCCATATGGCAGGGGGCACTACCCAGGGCGCATGCGCCCAAGGAGTGATCATGAGCGAGCAGAAATTCACGAAGATCCTTACCCGTACCTTGCTGGCGAGCTGCATCCTCGCTGCTTCGGTATCCATCACGGCCTGTAGCGGCCACGGCTCCACGCGATCGAGTGGCGGCCATGGCGGCACGGTGAACCCCGGCGGTGCTGGAGGGACGGGTGATGGCGGCGGTGGCGACGGCGGCGGAACCGGGGGAGGGACCGGTGGCGGCACGGGCGGTACCGGCGGAGGTACTGGCGGAACCGGCGGTGGCGGTACAGGTGGCGGCGGAACCGGTGGCGGTGGCGGCGGCACGGGTGGCGGTGGCGGTGGTGACGGCGGCGGTGGAGACGGTGGCGGCACCGGCGGTACGCCCCCGCCCAGCAACGCCGTAGGGACGATCGCCACGGGCGCCGGCAACATCGTTTCCGCCATTGGCGGTGCGGTGTCGGGTGTCGGCACTCAATTGCCCTCGACCACCATCCTCGGTGGCACGAGTGGCCTCACTGACGGCCTCGGCAGCGCCGTCGATGGTCTGGGCGGCGCCGTGACCACGTTGGGCGACGGCATCAGCGATGGCCTCGGCCAGATCGGCAACACGTCCGACCCCATCGGTACGACCACGGACAGCCTCGGCAACGTCGTGGTCCAGGTGGGTGGCGCGGTGAACGATCTCGGCGGTGGCGTGAGCACCGTGGGAGCGGGCACGCCGATCACCCCGATCACGAGTGCCTTGGGCACCACGGTGTCCTTCGTGGGCTCGGGCGTCGAGCAGATCGGCGGGAAGCTGGATGGCGCGCTTGATTCGTCCGCGGCCAACTCGTTGACGCAGGCCCTCAGCGATGCGGTGACGCCGATCGCGGGCGCCCTGGGCGACAGCACGTCGCCGATCTCGTCGAGCAACCTGATCGCGGCCGCAGGCAACGCCTCGGGCAGCCTGGTCGGTGGTACGAGCGAAGGCATCTCGAGCCTGGGTGCGAGCCTGGCCGGCGCGCCGGTTCCCGGTCAGCTGGGTGGACTCACCTCGACCCTTGGCGGCACGGTGGAAAGCGCGGGCGGGGCACTCGCTCCGTTGAGCACGGGCCTGTCTTCAGGCCTGGGTACCGCCGCACCTGGTGCTGGAAATACCGTGGGCACCACGCTCGCGGGCGCGACGGGCACGGTCGCCGCGTTGGGTGGCACGGTGTCCGGTGTCGGCTCGGGCACGCTCGCGCCGCTGGCGCCGTTGACCACGACGCTAGGCGGTGCCGTGACGACGATCGGTAACGGCGCGACCGCGGCGGTCGATTCGGGTGGAGCCTTGTCCGGTGTCACCGGTGCCGTCAGCACGGTCGTCAACGGCGTGGCCGGCGTAACGGGTACCGGCACGACCAGCGGCGGGAGCACGGGTGGCACGGCCGCGTTGGGCGGCGTCGTCACCGGCGTGACCAACACCGTCGGTGGCGTGGTGGGTGGATTGGTCGGCGGCCTGTCGGGCGGCGCGATCGGCGGTACCACCGACGCCGATGCTGGCGGGACCTTGAAGGGTCTGTTCGGTAAGCGCCGCTAAGGCGCAGCGGCGGCGGGCGGTGCGAACGCATCGTCCGCCGCGGCCTTCGGGCACGCGCGCGAGGCGATCGCCCGCGCTTGAGTCAGTCACCAGGGAGAGTCCATGAATCGATGGTTCGGCTGCCTTCTGGGCATGACCGTCGTGTGTTCCTCGCAGGCGCAGGTACGCGCCCCCGCCAATCCCTTGCAGACCCTTCCCCGCACGGAGACGCCACAGCAGGCGCCGTCGGTGAAGGTCAACGTGCAGGCCCCCACCCGCGCGTTGGAAGCCTTGCTCGCCAGGCACCTGACACCTTCGCGCTTCGACGTGACCGGTGTGACGTCGATCCCGTTCGCCGAGGTGGCCGCCGTGTTCGCGCCGATGCGCGGCAAGGACACGACCGTGGGCGAGTTGATCGCCGCGGCCGACCGCGTCACCGCCATGTACAAGACCCGCGGCTATGCCTTGTCGTTCGCCTTCGTGCCGAACCAGACGTTCGCCGGTGGCGTGGTGAAGATCCAGGTCGTGGAAGGCTACGTCGCCAGCGTGGATGTGCGCGGGGACGCAGGTAACCTCGATGCGCGCATCCGTGCGATGGCCGCGCACATCGTCGGCGAGCGTCCGTTGCGCCAGGAAACCTTCGAGCGCTATACGCAGTTGCTCGGTCAACTGCCCGGGTTGAAAGTCGCGGCAAATGTGGCTCCGCCCACGACGACCGATGGTGCGACCAGGCTCGACCTGGACGTGAAGCGGCAACGCTACGACCTGACCTACGGCCTCGATTTCAACCATCCTGGCGTGCAGGGCGTGCTTTCCGTCCTCGAGAACGGGGCGACGCCGCTCGGCGAACAACTGAGTGTTTCCACGCTGTTTCCCAACGGTGGAGGCCAGCGCCTTTATTCGGCGGCGTATCTCCAGCCGATCGGTTCACGTGGCTGGCAGGGCAGGGTGGATGCCAGCCGCTACTGGGGTCAGCCCGATACCGACGAACAATTGCCGTCCTACCTCGACCACCGGCTGACCCAGGAGCGGCTCGCGCTCTCGGCGATCTATCCGTTGGTGTTGAGCAATACGCAGCGGGTCAACCTCACGATGGGCATCTACGCCTCGCGCCAGGACGACCGCTATCGCAACGTCGACACCGGCGTGATGCTGGCATTGCAATCGAGCGTCCGCGTGCTCAATGCGGAGGTGTCCTGGCTCAAGGTCGGCGAAAAGACGTCGCGTCAGTTCGCTTTCGCCATCGCGCACGGATTCGATGGGATGGGCGCGTATTCCCGGGCGGTGAGTAACGTCGGTGTGCTTGGCATCGCGATGCCCGACGTGACATTCACCCGCTACACCGCGAATTTCGGTTGGTCGAAGGAATGGGCGCATCGGTTCGGCACGGTGCTGCGTGGCACGGGCCAGTACAGCGACGATGCCCTCCCGTCGACGGAACAGATCAACTTCGGTGGCCCTTCGTTCGCTTATGCCTATGATCCGGGCGATGCGGCGGGCGACAGTGGCTGGGCCGTGTCCGCGGAGGCCAACCGTAGCTTCGTGTCGGGTTCGAAGTGGATCAAATCCGTCGTCCCTTATGTCGCGTACCAGACGGCCCGCGTCTACCTCAACGGGGCCCGGCCGCTCATCGACCGGCTGGATTCCGCGGCCGTCGGCGTGCGTGCCTCGGACAGCAAGCACTACTCCATCGATTTCGCCTTGGCCTGGCCGACCGGGGACAAACCGCCGGAGAGCAACGACCGTGACAAGCGCTGGAACCTCACCTTCAGTTACAAGCTGATGTAGCGCCCCCACCAAGCCTTCACGACAGCGGGGCGAAGATCGTGCGACCAGCCGCTCCGAGCCCCGCCATGCCGCTCTCCCTTCACCCGCCGCCGATCCGTTTCGACGAGTCGCTGGAGCGCGTCGAACCGGACGAGGCCGAAACCGTCGAGCAATTGATCGAGACCCTCACCCGCATCAACCGGACCACGCTGGACCACGACAAGCACGCGCACCGCTCCGTTCACGCGAAGAGCCACGCCTTGCTCACCGGGGAACTGATCGTGCCCGGTGACCTGCCACGGGAGCTGGCCCAGGGCATCTTCGCGCGGGAGGGGCGTTATCCGCTGGTCATGCGGCTGTCGACGGTTCCAGGAGACATCCTCGACGACAGTGTCTCCACGCCGCGTGGGATGGCGGTGAAGATCATCGGCGTGGAAGGCGAGCGCTTGCCCGGCAGCGATGGCGACACGACCCAGGATTTCGTCCTGGTCAATGGACCGGTGTTTTCGGCGCCGAACGCGAAACGCTTCGCCAGTTCGCTGAAGCTCGTCGCGGCGACGACCGACCGGGCGGAAGGCGCCAAGAAGGCGTTATCGGCCGTGCTTCGCGGCACCGAACGCGTGATCGAGGCGTTCGGCGGCAAGAGTGCCACCTTGATCAACCTGGGTGGCCAGCCGGAGACCCACCCGCTGGGCGACACGTATTACAGCCAGGCGCCGCTTCGCTTCGGCGATTACGTGGTGAAGCTGTCCATCGCGCCGCACTCGCCGAATCTCACCGCGCTGACCGACGCCGGGCTCGATCTCGACGGCAAGCGCAATGGATTGCGCGAGGCGATGGTGGAGCATTTCGCCAGCCAGGGCGGTGAGTGGGAAGTGCGCGTGCAGTTCTGCACGGACCCGGAAACCATGCCGATCGAGGATGCGTCGGTGGCATGGCCGGAAGAGAAAAGTCCTTATATCGACGTGGCGCGCATCGTGCTGCCGCCGCAGCCCGCCTGGAACGCCGTGCGGCGCGCGGCGATCGAGGACGGGTTGGCCTTCAGTCCCTGGCACGGCATCGCCGCGCATCGTCCACTCGGCTCGGTGATGCGTGCTCGCCGGGTGGCCTACAAGGTGATGGCCAGGTTCCGGGCGCACCACAACGGGGTGACGATCCGCGAGCCGCGTTCCATCGCCGACCTGCGGATCTAGGGCTTACCAGCCCATGTAATGCCCGCCATTGATGGCGAGGTTGGACCCGGTGATCCAGCTGGATTCCTCGGAGGTGAGGAAGGCCACGGCATGCGCGATCTCCTCGGGTCGGCCCAGCCGGCCGACGGGGATCTGCGCCACGATCTTCGCGCGGATGTCCTCGGGCACGGCCATCACCAGATCGGTGCCGACATAGCCCGGCGAGACGGTGTTCACGGTGATGCCGAAACGCGCGTTTTCCTGCGCGAGCGAGATGGTGAAGCCATGTACGCCCGCCTTGGCCGCCGCGTAGTTGGCCTGGCCGTACTGTCCCTTCTGCCCGTTGATCGAGCTGATCTGGACGATGCGTCCCCACTGCCGGGAGCGCATGCCTTCGATCACCGGACGAGTGACGTTGAAGCAGGCGTTGAGGTTGGTGTTCACCACCTCGGTCCACTGCTGGTAATCCATCTTGTGGAAGGTGGTGTCGCGGGTGATGCCGGCGTTGTTGACCAGGATCTCGACCGGGCCGGCGAGGTCTTCCACCGCGCGGATCATGGCTTCCGCCGAAACGGGGTCGGAGACGTCACCCGGCACCATCACCACGTCGATGCCGTCGCGGATCATGTCTTCGCGCCAGGCGGCGGCGCGTGCCTCGTCACGGTAGTTGGTGGCGACCCGGTGACCCTGCCGGGCAAGGTAACGCACGATCGCCGTACCGATGCCGCCCGTGCCGCCGGTCACCAGTGCCGTGCGCTGCGTGATGCCTTGCTTCATCCTCGCCTGATTCCTGTGATGGCCCGTCGACCGGGCAAACGATTCTTATAACGTCGGGCTGCGGGTAAGGCTACTGCGGCGTAGCGCCGCAGGTTCGAATCCGTTCAGAGCCTCGCGCAGGAGGGTGACCGGATCGGCCGCTCCGGCGGCCACCTCGACGCCTAGCCGTCCAAGTGCCTTCCCAAGGGCGGGCAGTGGATCGGCGGGGTCCACCGGTAGCGCCGCCGTCGATTTGGACAACTTGCGCCCTTCGGCGTCGAGGACCAGGGGCAGGTGCAGGTAGCCCGGAAGCGGCAGCCCGAGCAGGCGTTGCAGGTAGATTTGCCGGGCCGTCGATTCGAGCAGGTCGGCGCCGCGTACCACGTGGGTCACGCCTTGTTCGCCGTCGTCGACCACGCAGGCCAGCTGATACGCCCAGAAGCCTTCCACGCGGCGGATCACGAAATCGCCGGCCACCTCGCGCAGGTTTTCCTCCTGGGGGCCCTGGAGGTCGTCCTGCCATCGGATCGTCAGGTCGGGTGAACGTAGCCGCCATGCCGGTGGGCGCGAGGGATCGGCCGGCGCGACGCAATGGCCGTCGCGGTGGATGCCCCCATGGGCGGCGAGATCGGCCCGGCTGCACCAGCAGGGAAACACGTGCCCGTCCTGGTGGAGCCTTTCGAACGCCGCTTCGTACAGGTCGCCCCTGAGCGACTGGTAGACCGGTGGCCGGTCGGGCGGCAGGCCGAAGGCATCCAGGGCGGAAAGGATCGCGGCGGCCGATCCGGGAACCTCGCGTGGCGGATCGATGTCTTCGATGCGCACGAGCCATTCCCCGCCGGCATGGCGCGCGACCAGCCAGCTGCCCACGGCGGCCACGAGCGAGCCGAAATGCAGGGCGCCGGTGGGAGAGGGCGCGAAGCGTCCGCGGTAGCGTTGGGGTGTCATCGGGAAGCGGGTTGAGAGGTTTCTCATTGGCCGTACGGCGCCGGGTGCACAGTTTAGGCGATGCCGGTATCCGGCCACCCGCTCCGGGACGCCTTTCCGTTGGGAGCCGGGGCCTCCGGCATTGAATGTTCAGCGTTCGCCCCGAAAACTTGTACCAGGCGGCGCCATACGCCAGCCGCCATGAGAGAGACAAGCCATGTTCAAACGTATTGCTTTGTTCGTCGCGACCAACCTCGCGGTCATCGTCCTGCTCACCAGCGTCTGCCATGTGCTGGGGATCGACCAGTGGGCCGCCCAGCGCGGCATGGGAATCGGCGGCCTGATCGTCTTCGCCTCCGTGTTCGGCATGGGCGGCGCCTTCGTGTCCCTGGCCATCTCCAAGTGGATGGCGAAGATGTCCACCGGTGCCAAGGTCATCACCGAACCGCGCAACGAATCGGAGCGCTGGCTGCTCGAGACGGTGCGCCGCCACGCCGAGAAGGCCGGCATCGGCATGCCGGAAGTGGCGGTCTATGACGCGCCGGAAATGAACGCCTTCGCCACCGGCATGAGCCGTAACAACGCCCTGGTGGCGGTGAGCACCGGGCTGCTCCAGCAGATGGACCGCGAGCAGGTCTCGGCCGTGCTCGGCCATGAGATCGGCCACGTCGCCAACGGCGACATGGTCACCCTGACCCTTATCCAGGGCGTGCTCAACACCCTGGTGATCGTGCTGGCCCGCGTGGTCGGCCGCGTCGTGGACAGCTGGCTGAGCGGTGGCCGCGATCGTGACGGCGAGGGCGGCATGGGCTACTTCGTGGTGGTGATGGTCCTGCAGATCGTGTTCGGCCTGTTCGCCTCGATCATCGTCATGTGGTTCTCGCGCTGGCGCGAATTTCGCGCCGACGCGGCAGGCGCCAACCTGGCCGGTCGTGCCTCGATGATCTCGGCCCTGCAACGTCTGTCGGCCAACCACGGCGACACGACCCTGCCGCAGACGATCCAGGCTTTCGGCATTTCCGGCCACCTGGCGACGGGCCTGAAGCGCCTGTTCATGAGCCACCCGCCGATCGAGGAGCGGATCGCCGCGTTGCAGAACGCGCGCTGAGGCTGACGGGCGGGGCCTTTTTTCAGCCCCGCCCCGCCCACATAATCCGGTGTCTGTCCCACCCTGAAGGAACGGCACCGTGAGCCAGGAAACCCGTAAGTTCGAAGCCGAGGTCGCCCAGGTCCTGCACCTGGTCACCCACTCCCTCTACTCGCACAAGGAAATCTTCCTTCGCGAGCTGATCTCCAACGCCTCCGACGCCTGCGACAAGCTGCGGTTCGAAGCGCTGGCCGATCCCACCCTTACCGATGGCGATGCCGACCTGCGCATCCAGGTGAGTTGGGACCCGGAGGCGCGAACCATCAGCGTCCGCGATAACGGCATCGGCATGAGCCGAGACGAGGTCGTCGCCAATATCGGCACGATCGCCAGCTCCGGCACCCGGCGTTACCTGGAAGCCCTTTCCGGCGAACAGAAGGCCGACGCCCGCCTGATCGGCCAGTTCGGCGTGGGCTTCTACTCCGCCTTCGTCGTGGCCGACAAGGTCACGGTGATCACCCGCCGTGCCGGCCTGCCCGCCACCGAGGGCGTGCGCTGGGAAAGCGACGGCAAGGGCGAGTACAGCCTCGAGGACACCAACGTCACCGAGCGCGGCACCACGGTGGTGCTGCACCTGAAGGCCGACGAGGACGAGTTCCTCAAGGCCTGGACGCTGCGTAGCGCCATAACCAAGTATTCCGACCACGTGGCCTTCCCGATCCGCATGCCGGCCGAAAAGGACGGCAAGCCGGACCCGACCGAATGGACGACGATCAATTCGGCCTCCGCGTTGTGGTCGCGTCCGAAGAGCGAGATCACGGACGAGGAATACCAGAACTTCTACAAGGCGCTCGGCCACGATTTCAACGATGCGCTGGCCTGGACGCATAACCGCGTCGAGGGCAACCAGAGCTACACGACGCTGCTCTACGTGCCGGAGCAGCCGCCGTTCGACCTGATGATGGGCGGCCGCGACGAGCGCAAGGGGCTGAAGCTCTACATCAAGCGCGTCTTCATCATGGATGCGGCCGAGGAGCTCCTGCCGAACTACCTGCGCTTCGTCCGCGGTGTCGTCGACGCCGACGACCTGCCGCTCAACGTGAGCCGCGAGATCCTCCAGCAGAATCGCCAGCTGGAGCGGATCAAGACGGCCTGCGTGAAGCGCGTGCTCGACCTGCTCGAGAAGATCTCGCGTGACGAGCCGGAAAAGTTCGCCACGTTCCTCGCTGGCTTCGGCAACACGTTGAAGGAAGGTATCGTCGAGGATACGGCGAACCGCGAGCGCATCGCCAAGCTGCTGCGTTTCGCTTCCACGAAGGGCGAAGGTTCGGCGAAGACGGTTTCGTTCGACGACTACATCGGCCGCATGGCGGTGGGGCAGGACACCATCTGGTACGTCACCGCCGATAGCTACGCGGCCGCCGCCGGCAGTCCGCAACTCGAGGCGCTGAAGGCCAAGGACATCGAGGTCCTCCTGATGTCCGATCGCGTGGACGAATGGATGCTCGGCTACCTGACGGAATACGAGGGCAAGCGCCTGCGTAACGTCGCCAAGGGCGAGTTCCCGTTGGACGAAGCCGACAAGGCGAAGCAGGAAGCCGCAGCCGCCGAGGCCGCACCGTTGCTGGAACGCGTGAAGAAGCTGCTCGGAGATCGCGTGGGCGATGTGCGTGTCTCCGCTCGCCTCACCGATTCGCCGTCGTGCCTGGCGTTGGCAGACTTCGATCTCGCCCCGCACCTCGCGCGCCTGTTGCGTGAAGCTGGCCAGGACGTACCTGAGTCGAAGGCGGTGCTGGAACTCAATCCGGAGCATCCGCTGGTGAAGCGGCTGGCTGGCGAGAGCGATGATGCCAAGGCTGGCGATATCGCGGGTCTGTTGCTCGAGCAGGCGGAGATCACCGCTGGCGCGCAGCTTGCCGATCCGGCGGCGTTCGTGCAGCGGATGAACCGGGTGTTGCTGGGCTAGTCGCGACGAATCGCCGATAGGGTCGGCTCCCACCAGGCAACCAAGCCCCCACCAAGTCTCGGGGGACTGGCTTGGTGGGAGCCGACCTTGTCGGCGATCCCGCGGCAGCGGGCCAGGTTGAGGCAAGCACCCATCGCCGCTGAAGCGGCTCCCACAATGACAGCCTGCGGCGGCCGCTGTTATCGTCGCCGCACATGTCCGCCTTGCTGATCCTCTTCGTCTGCCTCGCCCTCGGCATGCTTTGCCGGCGCTTCGTCGCGCTTCCCGAAGGGATCGTGCCGGGAATCAATTGGTGGGTGCTGAATATCGCGCTGCCTGCATTGGTGCTGGCGCTCGTGCCGAAGGTGACGGTCGACGCGCAGCTATGGTTTCCGGTCGCAGGCATGTACGTGACCTTCTTCGGTGCCTGGGCCGTGTTCGCCACGCTGGGCAAGGTTCTCGCGTGGTCGCCGCACCGGGTCGGTTGCCTGACCCTCGTCTGCGGGCTCGGCAATACCTCGTTCATGGGCTATCCGATGATGGAGGCCTTGCATGGCAAGGCGGGCCTTTCGATCGCCGTGATCGCCGACCAGCTCGGATGTTTTCCGCTGTTGGCCGCCGGGGGCATCGTCGTGGCGTCGATCTACTCCGGGAGGGGCGCGAGCCTTCCCGCGATCGCCCGTCGCGTGTTCACCTTCCCCGCGTTCCTTGCCTTGGTGGCAGGTGTATTCGTGGGCCTCGCCGGGGGCTGGCCTGAAGCGGTGGAGAAGCTGTTGCTGCAGATCGGCCAGACGCTGACGCCACTGGCTCTGTTTTCCGTCGGTTTGCAATTCAGCCTGCACCTGCGCCGAGAGCAGATCGGGCCGCTGCTCGCAGGGCTCGGTTGGAAACTGCTGTTGGCGCCCCTGGCCGCGTTAGGTATCGGTCTGGCCGCCGGTGTCGGAGGCCTGACGCTTACTGTCGGCGTTCTCCAGGCAGCCATGGCACCGATGATCTCGGCGGCGATCCTTGCCGACCAATACGGGCTGGAGCCACGCCTGGCCAATACGGTGCTCGGAGCAGGTATCCTGCTGTCCCTGGTAACCATCCCGGTGGGCAACCTGTTCCTGCCGGCAGGCTGAGCTACCCTCTGCGCATGACCGATCCGACGACCTCCCCGGGCGTACGCGCCGACGTGTGGCTTTGGGCCGCACGCTTCTTCAAGACCCGTAGCCTGGCCAAGCAGGCGATCGACGGCGGCAAGGTGGAACTCAACGACGCGACGTGCAAGCCCGCCAAGCTGGTGCACGTGGGTGACACGCTTCGGGTCAACCGGGGCGAGGAGCGCTTGACGTGCATGGTCACGGCGCTTTCGGAAAAGCGCGGACCGGCATCCGAAGCGCAGAAGCTCTATACGGAAACGGAAGAAAGCATCGCCGAACGTGCGCGCCGGAAAGAGGATCGCCGCCTCACGGGCGGCGCGCTGCTGCGCCCTGACTCACGTCCGGACAAGCATGCTCGGCGCCTGATCCAGGACCTGAAGAAGACCCTCTGATCCAAGGCCCCGGGAAAAACCGCCCCCCGAATCCCTACCCGGGCTGCTGACTCGGGTAGGGAAGGGGGACGCCACGGGGCCGGAAGATGGAGAGTCATAAGGCCCCGTGAAAGCGGCCTGGAGACTATAGGTAGCGGCGTCGGCTTAGGGAATTCGTTTGTTCGAATCGAACCGATAGTGCCGCCCTATGGTTCAGCGCAGCATTTTCCGCAGCTTGTAGAGTTGGTCGAGCGCCTCGCGCGGCGAGAGGTCGTCCGGATCGACCGCCCGCAGCGCTTCCTCCACGGGGGATGGTAGCGGCGGTGCGAACAACCCCATCTGCGGCGTCGCGGCAGGCGGTGTCACGACGGCGGCCGTGACTTCGTGTCCCTGTTCCAGCGCGGACAAATAACGGCGAGCATCCGCGATCACGGATTTGGGCAATCCGGCCAATGCGGCCACCTGCAAGCCGAAGCTGCGATTCGCCGGACCGTCCTTCACCGTATGCATGAACACCAGTTGCTCGCCGTACTCGACGGCGTCGAGGTGCACGTTCGCGATGGTCGGGAATTCGCCCGCCAGCTCGGTGAGTTCGAAGTAATGCGTGGCGAAGAGCGTGAACGCGCAACTGGTAGCGGCCAGATGGACGGCCGCGGCGCGCGCGAGCGAGAGGCCATCGTAGGTGCTGGTGCCACGGCCGACTTCGTCCATCAACACGAGGCTGCAATCAGTGGCGTTGTGCAGGATGTTCGCCGTCTCGCTCATTTCCACCATGAAGGTGGACTGGCCGCGCGACAGGTCGTCACCCGCTCCGATGCGGGTGAAGATGCGATCGATCGGCCCGATGGTGGCGGCCGATGCAGGCACGTAGCTGCCCACGTGCGCGAGCAGCACGATCAACGCGTTCTGGCGCATGTACGTGGACTTACCGCCCATGTTCGGACCGGTGATCACCAGCATGCGGCGGCTTTTGTCGAGCGCGAGGTCGTTCGGCTCGAAGGGCTCGTCGCGAACCTTCTCGACGACGGGGTGGCGCCCGCGTTCGATGCGGATGCCGGGCACATCGGTCAATGCCGGCGCTGCCCAGTCCAGCGTCTCGGCGCGCTCGGCGAGATTGGCCAGCACGTCCAGTTCGGCCATCGCGGCGGCGGCGGTTTTCAGTTCGGGCAGGTGTTCGATCAGCTTGTCGAGTAGCAGCTCGTACAGCGCCCGCTCACGCATCAGGGAGCGTTCCTTCGCGGACAGCACCTTGTCCTCGAACTGCTTCAGTTCCTCGGTGATGTAGCGCTCGGCGTTCTTCGTGGTCTGCCGGCGCGTGTAGTGCTGTGGAGCCTTCTCCGACTGCGCCTTGGTGATTTCGATGTAATAGCCGTGGACCCGGTTGTAGCCGACCTTCAGCGTCGGTATGCCGCTGGCGGCTTTTTCGCGTTCCTCCATGTCGACCAGGAACTGGTCGGCGTTGGTGGAGAGACGACGCAGTTCGTCCAGTTCCTCGTCGTAGCCTTCGGCGAGCACGCCGCCGTCGCGAAGCAGCACGGGCGGCTGTTCGACGATGGCGCGAGCGAGCAGGGCGGCGGTCTCGGCGTGGTCGCCGATGCGTTCGACGAGGCCGTGCAGCAAGGGGCTGTCGATGCCGGCGATGTCGTCGCGCAGGCCGGGGGCCGCGGCGAGACCATCGCGCAGCGTGGAAAGGTCGCGCGGGCGTGCCGAGCGCAAGGCCACGCGGGCCAGGATGCGTTCGAGGTCGCCGATGCCGCGCAGGCGCTCGCGCAACGTCGCGTGACGGCGTGCGTCGATGAGGCTGCCGATCGCCTGGTGGCGGCCACGCAGCACGTGGCGGTCGCGCAGCGGACGGTTGAGCCAGCGGCGCAGCAGGCGTGCGCCCATCGGCGTCACCGTCTCGTCGAGTACGCCCAGCAAGGTGTTCTCGACGTTGCCGCTCTGATGCGTGTCGATCTCCAGGTTGCGCCGCGTGGCGGCGTCCATGGCGATGGTCTCGCCCGCGTTCTCCACCGCCATGCCGGTGAGATGGGGCAGGGCGCTCTTCTGGGTTTCCTCGACGTAGCCGAGCAGGCAGCCAGCGGCGGCGATCGCCAGGGGCATGCCATCCACGCCGAAGCCGAGCAGGTCGCGGGTCTTGAAGAAGCGGCACAGTTCGCGCGTGGCCGCATCGCCATCGAAGTGCCAGGGTTGGCGCTTGCGCAGGCCCGGCAGGGAAGACACGAGCTTCGGCCAGGCCACGTCCTCGCCGACCAGCGTTTCGGCTGGCTGCAAACGGGCCAGCTCGGCGGCGAGCCCCTCGGCCGATGACACTTCGGTGAGCAGGAAGCGGCCGGTGGAGAGATCCACCCAGGCCAGGCCGTAGCCCTTCGGGCCGGCGGCGATGGAAAGCAGCAGGTTGTCGCGGCGCTCTTCCATCAGCGCCGCATCGGTCACGGTGCCGGGAGTCACGATACGCACGACTTCGCGCTTGACCGGCCCCTTGGACGTAGCCGGATCGCCGATCTGCTCGCACAGCGCCACCGACTCGCCCAGCCTCACCAGCCGCGCCAGGTAATTTTCCACGGCGTGGTAAGGCACGCCCGCCATGGGAATCGGGGCGCCGGCCGACTGGCCGCGTTGGGTGAGGGTGATGTCGAGCAACCGCGCCGCCTTGCGCGCGTCGTCGTAGAACAATTCGTAGAAGTCGCCCATCCGGAAGAACAGGAGGATGTCCGGATGCTCGGCCTTCGCCGCGAGGTACTGGCGCATGAAGGGCGTATGCCCGGCGGCCGCCGAGATGTCTTCTGCTAAAGCCATGATTTTCCGAGGTCGATCGATAGAGGCGGGCCGGTGCCGGCACGCTGGCCGTACATGATAAGCGACGTCGGGCGGGCTTGCCGGGGGCAGACGCCGCGCCGGGTGGAAGGCTGACGCACGCACGGTTTCCTGTGGCGGCCGCTGGTATCCTCTGAAGCGGGGAACCAGGACCATACGCCAAAGGAGTCTCGATGTTCGGCACGCAGACGGAAACGACGCGGCGACGCCGCCTTGCCCAGATCGGGGCGCCGGCCTTGATTTTCCTGCTCGCTGGCCAAGCGGCCTTCGCGAGCCCTCGCATGCCATCGGGTGACGACGCTCAGGCGCGGATGAGCCCGTCCTATGGCGCCTGCGTCGATGCGGCCAAGGGCGGCGACCGAGGGTCATGCGTCGCCAGGGAGTATGACCACCAGGACGCCCGCCTCAATGCCGCTTACCGAAAACTCTCGGCGTCGCTCGACGAGGCGAAGCGGACGACACTACGGAATGAAGAACGCCAATGGCTGGCCGACCGCGACAAGGCGTGCGGCAAAGGTAATGGCAAGGACGTGGTGAAGAACGAATGTACCCTCGGCCGAACGGCAGACAGGGCCGCCGAACTGGAGCAACGCATAGGTCTTGCTCCTGCCTCGGCGGAGGCCGTGAAGGGCGATTGGGGGTATCGCAGCGATTGCGGTTCCGGGCATTACGTGCAGTTCTCCGCCAAACCAGCGGGTGCCGCTGTCGAGGGGACGTGGTCCGACGGTACACGAGCCGGGGGCGAGTCGGGCTCGTTCAAGGGCGAACTGCGCGAGGGCAAGCTCTTCGTTCGCTTCTGCAGCGACGAAGAGACCAGGGGCGGTTTCCCGCTGTGCCCGGCCTACGGCACCGGTGACGACGCGTATTTCGTGCCCGTGGGCAAGGATCTCGCCTGGTACCGGACCTGGGGCCCGCCCGCCGACGGCAAGTTCGATAAATACGTGGAATTGCATCGCGCGGCCAACGGCGAAAAGGTGCCGCTGGATACCCGTTGTCCGACCGGTTCGAACTGACGACGTTTCTGACGGAGATAGAACATGCCTGGATTGACTGACAACGAAGCCCGCGCGCTAGCTTACTTCGCGATTGGCGTGACGTCGGAAGGCTCCGATGTGGCATATCGCCTGAGCCTCGCCGGAAATACGGGCAGGGATGCACAAGGGAATCCCATCCTGATTCCCGTGGGGAACAGCGGTTACTCGATCGGTACCTTGCAGACCGACCTGGGACAGCACCCCGAGGTGGCGACGCAACTGACGGACGCGTTTCAGGCGTGGGCACGGACCCAGCATCCGGATTGGGAACTATCGGCGGCCCAGCGCAACCAGACCGCGGCGGACCTGGGACGTACGGGACATCAGATCGAAGCTCAGCATGGCCGGCCACTCGACGCGACGGTCAAGTCGCACCTGGACACCTTCATGGCGAGCGATGCGGGCATTTCGTTTGTCCATGCGCGGGATACGGCGCAGGTGGACCGGTTGATGACGAACGCCGTCGCACCCCTGCAAGGTACCTCGCTTTACCAGAACGCCTCGGAGCAGGACCAGGCCAGGCTCATCGGCATTACCGCGAAGCTCTATAACCAGAGCGAAACCTACGGAAACCGCCTCCTGCAACAGATCGAAAGCGGCCAGCACCACAGCGTGGCCGAGGTGAGCGCCTCGCTGAATCGCTATGCGGACTATGTCACCGACGGGCGGGACCATGCGCTGCAAGGAACGGCGCTGTTCAACGACCTGCGTGCGACGCCCGCCAATCACCCCATGCGTCCCGCGTGGGACAACGTACTCGCCAATCCCACGGTCAATCCGACGCAGCTCGGTAACGATCCGACACACCCGAACCTCCCCCACGAATACGCGGTCATCAAGGATGCCTTCGTCGACCCCGCACACAGCCGCCCGATGATCCAGGCTCTTGGCCAGAACGGCTCGTATGCCCAGACAGCGAGGGACCGCGGCTTCTATGCGGAAGGTCGCGACATGCTGATGTGGGACCGGAAGGGGAATGGCCATGCACTGGTCGACGGCCAATGGAGCAGTGTCGACAGCCGGGATATCCACACGGTGAGGAATGCCGACCATACCCTCGATGTGAACGTACGGCGCAACGGTGCCGATGAGCGCTTGCTGCATGTAACCCACCCGGGCCACGGGCGCGGCCAACCCTCCCATACCGGTGTGGCGCACCCGGGCAATGCGAGTGGTGACCATGTCCAGCGTGCTGGCACCTTGCGCGAGCACGATCACAGTCCGGAAGTGAGGGCGCTGCAAGCCCAGTTGGCCCAGCTCGGTTACAAAGGTGCCGACGGCAGGCCAATCACGCCCGATGGCGACTTCGGTGGCAACACCAAGGTCGCCCTGCAATCCTTCCAACGCGACCATCACCTCACTGATGATGGCGTTGCGGGAACGAAGACGTTCGACGCGTTGAGGCAGGCCACGCAGCCGGCGCCCTCGCCGGTCTCCCTTGCCGATGCGTCACATCCGGGCCATGCCATGTTCCAGCAGGCGACGGCGGGGGTGCATGCGCTGGATGCGAAGCAGGGACGTACGCCCGATCAGCTCAGCGCCAACCTGGCCGGCTCGTTGGTCGCTTCGGCTCAGGCGCAGGGAATGACCCGCATCGACCATGTCGCATTGAGCGACGATGCCAAGCGTGCCTATGCCGTGCAGGGTGACTTGAATTCGCCGTTCAAGCAGGTTGCCGAGGTCGACGTAAGCCAGGCGGTAGGGAAGAGCGTGGCGCAAAGCAGTACGGAGTGGCAGCAAAACGCCGCGCAAGCCCCCCAGCAGGCGACGCCACAGCAAGCACAGCCCCAACCGGAACAGCCGGGCATGCATCGCTGATGGGATGTGAGAAGCCGCCCCTTGCGGGGCGGCTTCTTCGCTTTTACGCGCGCAATGGACCTTGTTGCTGGCTTTGCACCTGCGCTTCGGAGTGCTGTTGAGCCTGGGCCTGCGTTTGAGCCTGTGCCTGACCCTGGCTCTGCGGCATGGCTTCCGCGCTGCTCTGCGCCAGTGGCGTCCGCGTGGCCTGGAGCACGTCGACTTCGGCGACCTGCTTGAACGGCGACTTCGAATCGCCCTGCATGGCGTAGGCCCTGCTGGCATCGTCGCTGAGCGCCACGTGGTCGATCCGTTGCATGCCGTTCGTTACGGCAGCCGCCGTGAGTGAGCCGGCGATCATGCTCGTATGCGGTCCCGAGGGCCGCCCATGCTGCGCATCGAGACGCTGGACGCCATCGAGCGCCTGACGGTAGATGTCGTTGGATGGGTGGCTGGCGTCATCGAGCGAAGGCGCTCCGGCGTGTTGGCGATTGGCATCGAGCGCGCGCAAGGTCTTCGGCCCCGCGATGCCGTCGGCTTCCAGGCCATGAGCGCGCTGGAAAGCCTGCACGGCCTCCTTGGTCTTCGGCCCGAAGTCCGCGTCGGCGGCAGGCGACCGACCGTTGGACGCGACATAGCCCTGATCGCGCAGCTGGCGCTGTAGCGCTTCGACCGCCGGCCCGGTGGCTCCCTCGCGTAACGACACACCTTCCTGCGTGGCATGCCGAGCGGTCGTGCCGGTGTCAGGTGTGGCCGCCGGGGTATTTTGCCGCTGCGGTGTCTGCTCCAGTGCTTTCAACGTCGCCGGGCCGACCACGCCATCCGGCTTCAAGTGGTGCTCCGTCTGGAAGCGCTCGATCGCGAGGCGCGTCTCCTTGCCGGGATGTCCGTCCACCTTCAGTGGCTGACCCGCCGAGTCGGTGTAGCCGTGGGCGTTGAGCAGCGTCTGTACGTGCTCCGCCTTCTCCTTGCTCATGCCGTGCGATGCCTTCGCCGCGGGCATCGCTTCGGGGCCACCCGGCTTGTAGCCCTTCTCGATGGCGTCCTGCCATGCCCCGGCCGCGTTCCTGCGCTCACCGAGACCATTGTGGCCCCCGTTGATGTCCTTGCATGCGGCGTCCACGTCGGTCTGGTGACCGTTGGCCTGCACGCGATCCTTCCAATACTGGATGGCGATCTTCGCGGCCACCTCCTTGTCTTCCGCAAGCTCGGGATGCTTGACGAGATCGAGCCCCAGTTCCTTGCCCATCTTTTCATAGCCGGCGCGGCCGGTGAGCTGCACATAGCCGCGGCCATGGAAGGCCCAGCCGTCTCCCGGCTCGGTATTGCCGAGGTTCTTCTTGCCCCAGGCGCCGCCGTAGATTTCATTGGCGATGGCCTCGGGACCGCCTGCGGCGATCTTGTTCGCCTCGGCGAGCGTATTCATCCCGTTGCGGCCGGGGAACACCTCGAGGAGACGGCTACCGGAATAACCGAGCCCTTCGGTCATGCGGGAATACCCACCCGACTCGACCTGCATCTGGCCCATGAAATTGCTCAGTTCCTTGGGGTCTGTAATACCCGCCTTCATGGCGGCGTCCATCAGATAGTCGGCGTTTTCTTTCGCGGACATGGTGTAACTCCTGGCTAATGAAAGGAAGGATTCGAAACGCGGTCAGCGCGTGGGAATCCCGTTTTTCTCGATCGCGGGGTCGCTCTTCCATTTGAGCGTCGCGTCGATGAGTGCGTCTTCATCCGTGTCGATTACCTTGCCGGCCTGGCAGGTACTTTGCTTCACCGGCTTGGCCTGGCCGTCCTTCAAGACCACCAGCCCGCCGTCCTGCAGGTTATTGGAGCCCGACACGGAATAGACGACGTACTTGAAACCGGCGTTCGTGAAGGCATAGGCGTAGCCCCCGGTATTGCCGGCGAATGTAAGATGCGTGCGCGTGAACTCACCCTCGCTGCCCATGGCGGGGTAGGTCATTTCCGGTTTCGCCGAGTCGCGGCCATAAGCGTAGTAGAAGCGTCCATCGCCGTGAGCCACGTCACCCGCGGCGCACATGGAGACGGTCTTGGTGCTGCCCGCGAGGGGGCAGGAAAACACGACCTGATCGGACTTGCCGCACATATTGGCGGGTGCGGTAGCTGCCAAGGTGGTTGCCGGAAGGGCGGCGGTTGCAGCGATCACTAATAGTGCTTTTGCGGCAGGTTTCATGAGACGACTCTGTTCAGTGGAAGGAAAACAGCAGGTGCGTGAATGCGGCCTTGTCAGATGGAGAGCGGTTCGATCTTCGCCTTTTCCATCAATCGTGACGTGAAGTATTTGTCCTGGTAGTAGCGGATCTTTTCGCACATCACCGGGTGAGGAATGCCCTCGTAGAGGAATACTTCCTTCTCGGTGCCCATGGCTTTCAATTCCTGCGGAAGCATGAGCGCGCGTTTCTCTTCGGAATGGCTCTTGGAGACGTCGCCCTTCTTGCTTTTGGTGATGTTCTCGCGGCGCACGGTCGTATAGCCGAGCATGTCGGAGTAGTCGTTGGCATCCTGCTGTTCGCGCGGGGCATAGACGATCTGCAACGCGTGGTTGGTGATGACGGTGCGCGAGACATCCTTGCCGTAGGTGGCGTCGAGCTGGGCCATGCTCTGGATGATGGGCAGGAGGCGGATGTTGTAGCCGGCCATGTACGACACCGCCGAAGCGATGATCTCCACCCTGCCGATCGAGGTGAACTCGTCCATGAGCAACAGGCATTGGTGCTTCAGCGTGGGATCGTTCTGCGGCAACACCTTGGTGTTGAGGTTGATCAACTGGCTGAAAAAAAGGTTCACGATCAGCTTGCTCTCGGCCAGCTTGTTCGGCTGGATACCGATGTAGATCGTCATCTTCTTTTTGCGCACATCGGTGAGCAGGAAATCGTCCTCACTGGTGGCCGCGTCCAGCACGGGGTTGATCCACGCGTTCAAGGGTTCCTTGAAGGTGCCGAGAATGGACGCGAAGGTTTCGTTGGCCTGCGAAAGCAGGTTGGCGAAGGCCGATTGGGCGTTGGCGCTGAGGAAGGGTTCTTTCGAGAGTCGCGTATACAGCTCGCGCAGGTCGGTGCCGTCGCCCGATGACAGGCGATAGATCATTCCCAGGGTGGGCTTGCTGCGCACGATCGCCGGTCGGCCCTTCTTCTCGTCGTCTTCCCACTTCTCGCAGAGGTACAGCGAAAAGGCCATGAAGGCGTTGCGCGCCTGGCTCACCCAGAACTTCTGGTCGTCGGACACGTCGGGATAGAGCATCGAGGCGATGCTCATGAGATCCGACACGCGGAACGCGGGGTCCTTGGAGACGTAGCTCAGCGGATTCCAACGGTGCGTGCGACGGTCCTCGGCGAACGGGTTGAACAGATAGATTTCCTGCCCTTGTGACTTACGCCAGCCACTGGTCAAGTCGAAGTTCTCCTGCTTGATGTCCAGCACCACCACCGATTCCTGGTAGTCGAGCAGGTTTGGGATCACCACGCCGACGCCCTTGCCCGAACGGGTGGGCGCGGCGAGGATCACGAACTGCTGGCCGGGAAGACGGACCAGGTCGCCCTTGAACTTGCCCACGAGGATGCCGTTCGGGGCGGGCGAGAGCATGTTTTGTTTGCGCAGGTCGGAGGCGGTGGCGAAGCGGGCGTCGCCGTGCATGGCCTGCTTTTTTGGCTTGAACAATGGAAACAAAGAACCAACCCAGAGCAGTATCGGTGGCAAGAATCCTATCCAGCCCGCGGATTTAATCTTCCACGTGTAGGGCTGGAATTCAGGAAGGTTCAATGCTCGGAAATACTTGAAATACGTGTTCCATGCTAATGGCACGGAATGCATGCCGAGAAAGCGCAGGCAAAGATAGCTCGCGACAAAATTACCGATGACAAGGGCAACTACCAAGGTGATTGCCGAAAAATAGATCCTGGCCCTGCTCATCTAATCGTTTCCATTATTCGAAGTTCCATACCGGCGTTATCCGCGTGTTTCACATTGGAAGTTCAATGCGGGCTCGGCGTGTCCTCAGCACGAGCTCCTGCCTTCGTGTCCCACTCGCCATTGCTTCGTGGCGCTCCACAAACGGCGAGGTAGTCATCCAGCCCTTCTCGCTCGTCCTGCGTCCATGCTCTACCTGTCTCGGTATTTGGTTCGTCACAAAGCCAGGTATACGTCCAAATTCCGAAGCCATAAGGTGGTACGGGTATCCAGCAGGGATCCGGCCTCTTCATACCCTGCGTACAGAATACAAATGGGTCGTTGTCGCGCTGAGATAAGTGCTTATACACGGCGGTCTGTGCCGTTGCTGCACACGCAAAGGTCATTGCGAAAACTGAAATCCAACGCTTCATGTTGATTCCTCTGTTCCTTTGGATCGAACAATCGAGGCGCAGGCCCGGAACGGGCGAACTGGGGCTCGTGATTCTGTGTGCCATTTCGTCTTTATCCGAAGCGACCTATATGGACGGGTGGACTTGAGTCTTTGCCTGCTGTTCCTGAGACATTGGCAGAGTGGCGGCACGTACCTGCTGATCCGACGCTTGTTGCCATTGCTGAGTGCTCTGCTCGACGGAAGTACCCACGGCGCGTTGCGTGTCCACCTCAGCTACTTGCTTGAAAGGTGAATTGGCTTCCCCTTGCACCGCATAGGTCCGGCTGGCGTCAGCACTCAGGGTGACGTGATCGATACGCTGCATGCCTCCTTGTTGGGCTGCCGCGGTCAGCGACGCGGCGAGTCGGTTGCTTTGTTCGTCGGGTTGACGCTGAAGCTGGCTGTCGAGCCGCTGGACACCATCACGAGCCTGTTGGAACAAGCCGTGGCCCGGGTGCTCGGGCTGGTCGAGGCGCTGTGGCGCCGGTTTTTCGTCGTTGAACCATGAGCCGGGATGGGTGAGGGTATTCCAGGCACTGGAGGCGCCTTCGCTGATCGCGTGGCCTGCCGCGTGGAGGTCCTTCGACACTTCGTCGCGTACCCGGCCCGCCGCTTCCACCACTTCGTGCGCTGCATGACTCACGGCATGACCGGCCGCGGTCAAGCCTTCGTCGATTTTATCGTGCAAGTAGTCGACGCCTTCACCAATAGCCTTGGGTATCTCCCACGAGGCCGACAGCCCCTTGCGGATATCCATGACATCGTTGCGATAACGATCGACCATGCCTTCGTGGGCTCGATACCGGCCTTGGCTTTCGGCATCGATGATCGAATGTCCCAGCAGCTTGCTTTCCGGCACGAAATTGTCGATCGCGTGCGCACTGAAGTCGGTGGCCTTGATCGGATTGCGTGGCGAGAGAATCCCACTGTCGTCGCGGTAGCCCGCGTTCGACAAGGTGTCGATATCCTTCTGCGCCGCGTAGATCCGGACTTCGCCGAAGTGTTCGCTGGCTGCACTTACCAGGTCACCAGCCCGCACGTGGTCGATAACCTGGTTTCCACCCGCGGGAACGCCTTGCAGCAGTCCGGCGGCTCCGTAGGCGTTGAACGTCTCGCCTTTCAAGCCATAGCGCGACGCCGCGATCTCGGCGAGCGTGCCGCCGAGGGAATGTCCCGTCACCGAGATATCGGGCGGAGCGTTTCCCTGATCGACGGCGTCTTGCTTCGTTTCCGCGATGACTCGTTCGGTGAAAGCCATGGCGTCGTGCGTCTGGAGGTTTACTCCAGTCAGCACCATGCCCGCGTCCACCCCGCCATCATGAACGGGCTCGCGATCGAATTCGGTGCCGCGAAACGCGATGACGACCTGGCTAGGCTTGACGTCTTCGCGTATGTACGCCTGGGCCTGGAATCCCGTCGCCGGGTTGTTCTCTACCGCAGCGACACGATAGGTGATGCCGTCCAGGATGACCTTCTGGTTGACGGGCGTGTCGTGATAGACGTCCTGCGAAAGCAGGGCATAGTCGGTCGACCGCGGGTTCACTGGAGCTTCTCCACGGCCTTCAAGGTGATGGAGAAGATCGCGCCCGCATCATTGAAGTCCGACTTGCTTGGGGAACCTATGTCGATACGCGAACGCGATGCCCTTTCATAGGAACGCTCCGAGAAATACCGGACCACGCTTTTCTGGCCAAGGATGTCATCGTGATAAATCGCCGGACTGAAGTTTACCTCGCCATGGTGGAAGTCGGCGGAGGCGCCGACGACCGACCAGTGGCAGACTCCGAGGCCAAAGTAGTCTTCGTCCTGGATCTGGTCGACATAGATCACGGCCTTGAACGTATTTTCGCCGTCCCGCTCGAAGACGACCGGAAGCCGCTTCTGAGGCTCCACGGTGGCGCCCGTGACAGGAGTCAACGGAACGCAGGCACCGTTGAACACCTTGTAATCCACCGACCCATCGATTCGCTCGAAGGCCCCAGGAGCACCGGTAACCGTGGCCGTGATCTCGTAACGCATGCGAGGGTTCGGATTGAGCTTGATGTCAGGCTGTTTCATGGAGGCACCGTAGGCATAAGGAATGAGGGACAGAAGGGCAAGGACAATCCCACCGCGTAGCGGTTGACGCATCGTCGTCATGCTCATGGCCCCGGCATCGGTTGCGCATGCTGTTGTTGCGCCTGTTGTTGAGCAGGGGCTTGTTGGGCCACGTGCTGCAAGGCCTGGCTGCTTTGCTCGATCGAGGTATTCATGGCCCGCTGCGTTTCCACTTCAGCGACCTGTTTGAACGGTGAACCGGGTTCGCCCTGCATGGCGTACGCCCGGCTGGCATCGGTGTTGAGGGTGACGTGGTCGATGCGTTGCAGTCCTTCCTGACGTGCCGCGACCGTGAGCGATGCCGCGAGGCGATCGCTGCGCTCGTCCGGCACGCGTTCATGTTGCGCATCCAGCCGATGAACGCCTTCCCGTGCCTGTCGGTAGATCTCATGATCCGGATGGGATGGCGTGTCGAGCCGCGGTGCCCCGTGAGCCTGCTGGTGCTGTAGTGCTTCCGCGGTGCGCGGACCGACCACACCGTCGGGCTTCAGTCCGTGGGCACGCTGGAAATTCTCGACGGCTTCCTTCGTATGCTCACCGAAATGACTGTCCGTGGACAGACGATGTCCCCGGGCGTCGCGGATGCCGAGGGCGTTCAGGCGTTCCTGCAACGCGTGGACGTCAGGCCCCCTGGTGCCCTCGCGCATAACCGCATGGCTACCGTCGTGGGAGTGGCCGGCGGGCGCGGTCTGGATGCCGGTCGGCTGGACCTGCCGGTCACGCCAGAACGTTTCCGGATTGACGGGGTGGCCTTGCGCGTCTTTCATTTGGTAATGGACGTGCTGCGCATATTGACCTGCGCCGTCTGGGCCGCGGCCGCCCATGCGTCCGATTTCGTCGCCCACCTGGATGTGCTGCCCGACTTTCACGGATTGGGACTGGGTATGCAGAAGCTCGTGGCTGTTGCCTTCGGCATCGCGGATCTTGATCGTGCCGTACTGTCCACCGACGAAGGTGACCTCACCGGCGATCGGCGAATGAATGGAGGGGTGGGTCAGGTTGATGCCCGACTGTCCGCCTTCGTAGTTGAAGTCCGATCCACCGTGGGGTCCCTTGGCGCGGTGTTCGCCATAGTGCCCGGTGATGTGCGCCGCACGATTGCCCTGTTGCGGCAGGATGACATTCATGACGTCCTGGTATGGCATGGGTCTCTCCTCCGGTTCAGAGCGAATCGTCTTTCACACGGTAAAGGTGCCAGCAGCCGTCCTTCCGGAAGAAGAACGACATCTGGTAGTCGGTGTCCGGCTTGGCCAGCTTGATCGTGACTTCCGTCGGGCTGGTTGCGGTCCGCGTGGCGGTGAGGCTGTTCTTGGCCTGGTCCGCCTGGCTAGGCATCACGGGGAACGTGACATTGGCCTTGGCGAGCATCTTCGACACCGGCTTCGGTTCGGGATCGGCGTTGGGGTCGACCGAATCGCTTTGCAGTGGGTCGGTTACATAGGCCTTCTGCAGGGACACGTCGTTCTGGAAGAGAGGCAGGAAGGCATCGAAGTCGTCCGCCGGGCAGCGGGACGCCTGTGCGCCCGCTGTGGACGCGGCGGCGGGCGCTTGTGACGGGGTTGGTGCCTTGTCACACGCAACCAACAGGAGTGCGAAGGCCAGGGAAGGAAGGAGAAGCGTGCGCATCGCGGGTCGTTTCAAGGCGGTCATGTCGCTCTCCCTTGTTACATGCCAGGACTGGGCTGTGGGGGTTGTGTCTGCGGACCCGATGGCCTTTGAGTATGGTCATTCGCAGTATCGGCGGGCGAGGGTTTAGCCAAGGCCTCGGCACTCTGGGCGATGGGCGTGTTGACCGCTTGTGCCGTTGGAACGTCGGCGATACGTTTATGCGGAGAACCGGTGTCACCGGCCACTGCGTAGGCGCGGCTCGCATCGTCGCTCAACACGACATGGTCGATCGACCTCAACCCTTCCTGTTTCGCTGCGACCGTCAAAGCGGCGGCAAGGTTGTCGCTCTGTTGATCTGGTGTGCGTTGATGCTGTGCATCCAGACGATGGACGGCTGCACGGGCTTGTTCGTACAGCGCATAATCGGGATGAGCCGGATTGTCCAGCCGCACGGCGGGCATGGGCTGTCGGGCCGTATCCACAAGCTTCTGTTGCTCTATGGTGGCCAGCGTTTTTGGCCCAGCCACCCCGTCCGCCGCCAAATGATGATCTCGCTGGAATGCTTCAAGGGCTGAGCGTGTTCCCTGGCCAAAGTGTCCGTCCGCCTGCAACGGCTGATGATGGGCGTCGGTGTAGCCGAGGCCAGCGAGGCTCGTTTGAAGCATACGCACGTCTTCGCCGTGCATGCCTTCCTTCATTTCCCGGTGCCCCGGATCGGCAGGCCTGGCGGCGGAGGACGGGTAACCGACGGCACCGTCGCTGAGACGTTGCATAACTTCGGGTGTTAGACGTCGCTGCCAGTCCTCAAAGCGAGCTTCGCGGTCTTCCAGGCCATTGTATTTGCCATTGACCGCCAGGGTCGCCGCGCGCACGTTTTCACGAGCGGCCTCCGGCACGCGGTTCTCCCAGTACCAGACAGCGATGCGTGACGCGTTTTGCGGTTCGGCCGCGAGTTCGGGATGACCGACGAGGTCGAGATCGAGTGCTTCGCCTGCGGCGCGATAATTATCCTTGCCCGTGAGCTGGATGTAGCCCCGGCCGTGGTAACGCCAGCCATCTCCCGGTTGGTCATTGCCGTTGCGCCCACCGTACATGAGTTCGGCCAAGCGCTCCGGGTGGCCCTGTAGGGCCTGGACGCGGGCAGACTCGAGCGCATCAGGCCCTTCACGCCACGCCGATTGCACCGGGATCTGCGAGATGTTCCGGGTATAGCGGAAGCTCTCTTCCAGGCGGTTGAGGCCATTCGATTCATGGGTAACCTGAGCCATTAAGTTGGCCAGTTCCCTCGGGGAGGTGATGCCGGCCGCCGTCGCGTCCGCCAGCATTTGCGTTTCACGGTCAATCGCCATGTGTAACTCCTGTTTGACTTACGCTCGGCATGCCTCCTGCGTGCCTTATATAACCCGCCGATCCAGGCGGAGTTGCCGCAATTAAGGCAGAGTGACCTCTGGCAGTTTGGAGGGATCGAAATCCTTGAACGACACGACACCCAGCTCTTTTGTCGTCAGGTCGACGTGCTTCTGCTTGCCGGTATCGGCGTCGGATACGGAACGGACCACCTTGGTGACGAACCAGTCCTTCTTATCCGCGGCATAGGTGAAGGTGTACTCGTCCGACCAGCGTTCACGGCTGCCGCCGCCATTGGCGATCGTGAACTGGCCACGGGAAATACGTGCATAGCCGTAGGGATCGCCCGCCGTACCCCCGCAGGTCCCACAAGGCACGACCGTGGCATTTGATGCCGCTTTCTGCAGGTGGCCGGAAGTGTCGCGTGTGAGCAACACGACGTCACGTTGGGAACCTTCGCCTAGCTTCTCACTGCCGGTGGGTATGGGCTCAAGTACCAACAGTGCGCCGGGTCGACCATTCCCGGTCAAGTCTCCTGTCTTTGAATCGAGGATCCTGGTGCCAGCGGTGGCAAACGATTTGAGGTCGTCCATCTGGCTTCCTTTGTCTTGCGCCGCGGCGGCCGGGGCAGGGTGGGGCTTGGCGTAGGGGTTGGGAGTTTGAGCAGCAGCTATCGTGGAGAAACCCACGGCGGCGAGGCAAAGCAGTTTGAACATCACGCGGTTGATCATGGCAATGCCAATTTCCTGTAATAGCGACCAGCGAATTGGAGCGATCTGAAGTGGTTCACCGAACGCGTGTGGGCATACTGCATTGGCTATAAACTATTTGGCAGGCGTCTTTTCCTCCACATCTTTGAAGTGCTCGGGCGTCGGCTTCGGCTTTATCTGGCGACGTCGACCATTTGAGCTTTCCCCCGCCGATGCCCTGGGCAATCGCTGCGCATTGATTATAGAAGGTGAACTGCAACTCGCAATTTGTGCCTCCGTTCTGAGCACACAACTCCATAGCCGACGCGACGGCGGTAGATTTGCTCGGCTTCCCTTCTATGGTTCCGGCACGACCGTTGTTTGAGTCCAAGACGACCGCTCCCCATCGGTCCTCCCATTCCACCTTCGGTTGCACGGAGGATGCAGGTGCTTGCTCTTGATAGTAGGGTGAGTTCGCTTGGTCCGGGGGAATGCAGCCAGGATTGCCAGCCGAGGGTATGCCTGGCGCGCACTGCGAGAAAGCCTGCTCTGCATATGCCCCGGCGAGAAGCAAAAATGCCACAAAAAATAGCTTTGACATTTTCTAGGAATCTCCACGGCTACTAGTATTCTTTGATTTCATGGCATCTGCTGCGAAGGTCGCTGATGTGCTCTGACCGAGGCTTCGCCCATCAGAAAATATTGGTTGCTGAGCCCTGTCATTTCCGCCGTCACCCTGAGACTGGTTAAGAGGAGCATGAGCCGGCATAGGCCGCCCCTGCGCCAAGGCCTGCTGAGCTCGCCCGTAACCTCCCGCGCCGATCGTGCCGAATGACGAGTAAGAGGCGAACTGGCCGAGTGTGCCTTGGAAGAAGGCCGCTGCCATCGGCGGGGCCATGACGATCAAGGTCGACAGAAGCAAACCCAGGCCGCCCTGCTGGAGCGCCATGCTACTGATGCCGTCGGTGTCGCTCGAACTGGTCATGCCCACGAAGTAGCGCGCCACGAATGCAATGGTGATCGCCTTCATCATCTTCATGGCAATGCTCACCATGACGCTCAGAACCGCCAGGGAAAAGACGGTACCGATACCGTATAGAAGCCATTTGCTGAACAGTTGCTTTGTCTGGTCAAAGAGCAGGCACATGATGAAGAGGGGGCCGAATCCCACGAAGAGCGCAATGGCAATCTTGTTCAACAAGAGCATTGCGCCTGCGATGACGCTGGGGCCGGCGATACCGACGCCGGTAAACCAGCGATCGCGGTCCTTCGCATCCTGAGTTGCCTGGTTACCTCCGGTGTCGAGACTGTCGATCACAGCCATCGCACCCTCCATCTGGGCCAAGTTGGAGTCGATCATCTCGAATGGGCTGTCTGCCTCGTCGGTCACGTAACTGGTGATGGCGCTCGCCATGCCGTCGGTTAGCGTCCAGTAAGTAGCAGATGAGCCCATGGCTGCCGTGGTGGCTATGAAGACGATGAGCGTCGCCTTCAGTGAGTCTCCCACGAGCGCCATCATTGGTTGCCGCGACTGCCCGGTTACGATGCGGTAGCCCTGGAACATGATCCAGGCGGTGAGAATGACGACACCGGCAAAACCAATGACCGCAGCAGAGTTCGATAGCAGCTTCCATTGCATGATATCGATCTCTTCACGAAGGAAGTTATTGATCGACTTGAAGAAGACGAAATTGGTAATCGCACTGCCCGGGTCGCCTGCGAAGGCGAGAACGGACTTGCCGATTGAGTGGGACATCAGGTCGACCATGACGCTAGATTCCTGCGGAAGTAGGGTGTGACGCGGTCAAATAACTCTGCTGCTGGATAAGCAAGCTCACCACCATGAATCGGAGCGTCCGATCGTGAGCCGTTGCATGCCATCCGGCTTAGGGGTCTGACTCTCATTCAGCGCCGCCTGGAGAACCACGCCCGTGGTCAATGACTTGATGATATTTCCAACATCGACTGTCCCCACAATGGGCAAATCGATCCCACCTGCCTTACCCGTGGGCGCGCCAGACTGGGCGGACTCGGCCTTCTGTGCCTGCACGGCGCGCAGGTAGCGAAGATTCGCCTCGTAAGCGTAGTTAACGGCGTCCATTTGCTGGCGATCGAGCGCGATGAGGTTGTAAAGCGCTGTCAGCTTGTTGGTGTTGTCTTCCAACTTGCCGTATTCCGTGGACTTGAGACCTTTCCGCTCGTCGAGCAATTGGCGCAGCGTCGTGTCCCGGGTATTCGAGGTTTCGTACACGGTAAGCATGTACTTGTACTGAGCGTTTTCGATCGCCACGATTTTCTTGCAAGTTTCTTGCTGCTCGGGCGCCACGTTATCGCAGTGCTTGCCATCATCAAGCGTCGCGGCAGTATCGTTCGCCTTCGGCAAGGCTTCGCTGGGATCGCCCATCCGGTCCCCAGGCTTCTTGCTGTCGTAAGCGTTAAGGTCGAGCCGCGTATTGAGGCTGTCCAGCTGTCCGTTCGTCGTCTTGCCGCCGACCTTTGAACCGATGGAGTTCTTGAGATCGGTTAGCTTCTGGTTCGCGTCGGTATCAACAACTTTCCATTGGGCATGTGCTGCGGGAACGATCAGGCACGATCCCAGCATCAGAGCACCAATGGCTCCGAGGGATCGTGCAAACCGATTTTTAGAAGATGCTGTATCGATAGCCATGGTGTCGTTCTCCATCCTGTATGGCCAAGGGGTCAGAGCGCCGCCGAGCGAGGCGTTCGCGTGGTTCGGGACGGGGATGTCGGGCGCTTTCCGCTGCCCTTGCGGTTTTCGTAGAAGGTCTCAAGCCACTGATCGGGTCGTAGGTCATCTGGATGGACGCCTTCGGACTCCGCACGCGCCTGAAGCACTTCGTGCATGATTTCAATATTGTCGGTAGAGGCGGAAATCACAGCCAGGACGTCATCCATGCCCCGCAGGTTGAGTTGGCATACGGCCGACGCATGTCCTTGCTTCACCAGGAAGCAGCGCGACCGCTCATCGAGACTTACGACCACTTGATATTCGGCGTCGGTCAGCTTAAGTCCGCCGACATAATCCTCGCGACTGGCATTCGGGTTAGGCAAGAGGATCATGGTTGCCGTTTGTTCGATCAGCGCCGACGCGATGTCGCTTGCCAGAGCGTCTTCCGGGCTCTGGGTCGCGAAGATACCCATACCGTTCTGCTTACGGATGGTCTTTTGCTTGTTCTTGGCGAACTCCTTCAAACCGCCCTTTCCATCGAGGATCTTCCAAAACTCGTCCATGACGTAGATCAGTCGTCTGCCGTCGATAAGATCTTCCAGGCGGTGCAGGAGGTAGTTGATGACCGGAACACGTACTTCAGGATTATCGATGATGTCGGTGTAGTCGAACCCGATGATGTTGGCTTTGGTCAAGTCAACGGTATCGCGCGGATTATCGAAGACCCAACCTAGCGAATTACCCGCCGTCCATTTCCTCATCCGGATAAAGAGCCCATCGTCGCCGAGGTTCGGAAGGCTCTTCTGAAAGTTCGTCATGTTGCGTAGATGCATCGGGGTGTCAAGCATGTTCTCGACCGCGCGGAAGATGTCTTCTTCTTCGCGCGAGCTGTAAACGCTCTTTCCGGCCAGGACCTTGATGAGGTCTCCGAGGAACTGGACATTCTCTTCACTGCGCTCGCAATGGAAGGGATTGAATCCGGTCGGCTTGCCGTTCTCCAGCGCCAGGTAGTTGCCACCGCATGCGCGCACGAAAATTTCAGCGCCGCGGTCCTTGTCGAAGAAGAAGATTGTCGGCGATGGCTCGAGCTTCTGTACCTGGCTTAGCAAGAAATTGATGAGGGCGGTCTTGCCAGTGCCCGACTTGCCGATGACCATCGTGTTCGCGATCGCCTTTTCACCAAGGGAGTTTTCGGCTGGATGGGTGGCGTGGAAATTGAAGTAGTACGGCTGCCCGTTGGTCGTTTGTAACGTTGTGACGCAGTCGCCCCAAGGATTGTTCTCCTTCTTTCCCGTAGCGAAGTTGTGCAATGGCGAAAGACCGAGGAAATTCAGCGAGCTCACGTTGGCGAGGCGCGTGCGATACCTCCAGTTGCCCGGAAACTGCGCATAGAACGCAGCCGTGACGGCGAGGTCCTCCTTCACGGAGACGAACCCCGCATTCGAAAGTTCGGCACGGGTCATTGCGATCTGCTGTGCAAGGGCATCCTGGCTCGGTGCGTAGATCGTGATCGAGAAGTGATATTCGCCGAGCACGAAGTTGCCCGATGCCAACTGATCCATCGCGTGGTCCATCTCGATGATCTGGCTCACTGCCTTGTCACCCGACGAGACCATCATGCCCTTGGTGCGTTCCAGGGCTTTCAGAGCGTCCTGTCGTCCCATCGGACTGAACGAGTGGGTGATGACGTATTCGAAGTCGAGATACTTGAGGCCATTCAGAATGCCGGGATACGTGCCATCCACGTACTCCTTGATGTTGAGTATGGCCCCGAAGTGGTTGACGCCGTTAGGCGTCGTGAGCACGAAGTCACCGGTTTTAGCTGAGAAGCGCTGCCTGCTGACCGGGAGATAGTCGTAGATCGGGGCAGTGAGCGCCGGCACCGGTTCATCAATGCGATTGAGGATGTAGCCATAGAGCTCGAGAATTTCGGAAAACACGACGCCGTTCGAAGCTTCGTACAATCCGAGGCGATACGGAGCGTAGTCCTTTAGCACCGCTTCGACGTTGCCAGCCAACTCTAGAATCGTCGCAATCGCCTGGTTTTGCTCTGACTCGAGCCTGCCGACGTCGGACGACTTCTCGGCGAACCGTTTACCGGAAACAACGGGCCGGTAGAGCATCGTGAGGTAAAGCTCGTTTTGCATGAGCTTTTGCGTCGAAAGGGCGTCGAAGTATGCGTCCGACAACGACTGATTGAAGGCCTGGCCGAATTTTGCGGTATCGCGGATGCGACGCCTGCGTCGGATATCGTGAACCCAGAAAGCGACGTTCACGAAGTCTGGAGCGCGTAGAGTCTGCAACATCCGGTTGAATGTGTTGTGTCGATGCTCGAGCTCCCATTCCTCGCGTCCGACGAAAGGAAGCCCGCCAAGTCGCCATACCAGCAGGAAGTCTCCCCCGGTCGTTTTCACGACTGTTGGTGAGACGTGGGTGGAAAATGGAATGTGACTGGCAATGGGCGCGTCGGGTGTGAACATGGTTTCGATACCGTGAAAGCTTTAAAGGCCCTGGCACTGCGTGCCAGGGCGTCTGACTTGCCTAACGCTTGTTTTTTTTGGGGTCGCGGTAGTTGTTCGGGGTGAATACCCACATGCCGTCGTTCTCCTGCAAGTTCCTGATCTTCGTCTTGAACTGCAAACGCAGCCCGAGCAAGCGAAAGATCAGTTCGTCGCGCCGTGCCATCTGACGCATCACGAAGATCACGCAGGGAATGAGAAGGAGGAACCAGAAGTTGAAGTACATCGCCAACAACAGGCCCGATCCAGCCCCGACAAAGAAAGGGACATACGGCACGCCCATAAACATGGGCGGGCGCGTGGACCCCCTGAATAGCGGATTCTTATGCATGGAAATGCAGAAGATGCATCGCTGTATTGATGGCCTCCATCATGAAGCCTGTCGGACCGCACTGGCCAGTGGAAGTCTTATCGTCGCCAGAAACGACCATCCTTGCGATCTGTGCAGCTGCACCGATGAGAACGCCGCCGAGGAGGGGCGGGGTGACATCGGAAATGCGCTTATGGGCGAATGCGATCTGGTAGCCGGAAAAAATCACGGCCACCGTCACGACGACGATAGAAGCCGCGTTGAGAATGGTGTTGATGCCGCCGAAGAATCCACAGACCTTCGTTTGCGTTTCGCCGACCTGGGCCAGGGCCAAGTCCGGTACAAAGGCAAGGGCCACGGCTAGAAATGCCAGTGTGGTGGTGAGGAGCGGATTCTTCGTCTGGGCGAATGCTTTGCTGAGGGAAGGCAGGGCCATCTTTAGTTCCTTGGTCAACGGTTTCAGACAGGGTTGAAGGCCGGATAATCCGGCCGCTTTGAAGTGGCTGCGCTAGGTGCAGCCGGGTTTGCCACAGCGTCGCAGGGAATGTCCTCTGCACGGGTCAGCAAATCAGAAAACGAAAGCGTCATCCCGCGCCCCCACTCGGAGATCGGCGTTATCGACTCCCGGCCGCGTGGCCGGCTGAACGGGCTGAGCGGGTCCGCGGGCAGGTTCTCCGGGACCACGAACTTCAGGTACGAAGATCCCATCGTTCACCGAGGAGGCTGTCGCCGCCTGATTGCCTGCGGGAGATGCGGCCGACACGCCGATTTGCGACATCACCGCGGCGGTAGCGGGATCGGTAGGAATTCGCCCAGACTGCGGAGCGCCGGCAGCGCGCGGAAGTTGTGCTCCCACTTGGGCCATGACGGCAGCGGTGGCAGCGTCGGTGGGAATAGGGCCAGGTAGCGGCTCAGGCGACTGGACCAGGGCCGGGTTCGTGATAGGCACCGCGCCAGGTATCGATACAGGGGTGGCCCTGTCGGGCTGCGGAGCCAAGGCTTGACCAGCGGCCGCGGACGCCGCCGCATCGAGAACGCTTCGCATGGCCACTCGGTATGCGGGGCTATCGTTTTTAAGTGCTGTAACGCCCTTGTCGACACGGACGACCTTGACAGGGGAGTTCGTAGCTTGCAGAGGAATGGCTTGCGCGCCCGCGAACAAGGTGCTGCGTGACATCGAATCGAATATTTTCTGGACGTAGCCGTCTTGGTAACCAGTGGTGAAATTGCCGGAGTAGTAGCAGCTGAACGCTTTGCCCCAGTCACCGCCGGCGCTGCTATAACACTGCGCGAGGATTTGCGAACCGGCCACGAGGTTCGGACAGTACTCGAACGCCTTTTCATACGTGTCGAGGCCGTACTTGCCTAGGTTGGCACGGTTCACCTGGGCGACCCCGAGGGAGTAGTTAAAGCCCTTTTGCTCAAGCATGCGTACCGTCGCCACGGCTTCGCCGAGGTTCTGCGGCTGGCGCACAAGCTGGCCGCCAACGACGCCGATCGCAAACGGGTTGCGGCTCGACTCGACGTTGACGACGTGCTGCATCACCTCGGCCGGTACGGCAAGGTTTTGACAAGCCATCATTTCCATTCCTGGTACCACCGTTACAACTCCTGTCTAATGACCGATGTTCTTTCGAGTGTTACCCCCCGTCCGCGCCCGAGGTGGCGCGAGCCGGGTTGAAATCGATGCCGGTGATGTAGCGACGCCCGGCATGTGCCTTGATGTGCACGACAATGTCGATTGTCATCATCAAGAGTCGCTTGATCGTTGCAAACTCAAGGCCGGCGCCTTCCGTGGACGCCTTCACCATGAGGGCCAGCTGATCCCATGTCTGCTCGACACTGCCTGCGTGACAGCTTGTAATTGACCCGGGGTGACCGGATGCACAATTACGGATGAAATAGAACGATTCATCGCCGCGGAGCTCCGCGAGGATGATGCGGTCCGGCTTCATGCGCAGGCAGGCTTCCATGCAACTCTTCGCAGTGACGTTGGCCGCACTCTGCCCACCCTTGGAGTACAGGAGGTGCACTACGTTTGGCTGGTCGATGAATAGCTCACGAGCATCTTCGATCGTCACGAGACGTTCATCGGCCGGAATATGATTGACCAGCGACTTCATGAATGTCGTCTTGCCACTTCCAGTCGCACCAGCAACGACAATGTTTTTCTTGCTTTGGACGGCGTGACGAAAGAAATCGGCATAACGGCGTTCCGCCCGCAGCTCCAGTAACTCGCGGTCTTGCTCGCTGATGCCTCCCGCACCTTCGAGGATTTCATCGAAGAAACCATCTTCCTGATACTGGCCAAGCGTCCTGGTCTGCTTCGACGGTAGTCGGATCGTGATCGACACACGCCCTGCTTCACAGGCTGGAGGAATGACGAACTGCGCGCGCTGTCCCGTGGGGAAAGTCAGCGATACCACGGGATCGACGTCCGTGATTCGCTGACCCGTATTGCTTTCATTGACCACCGCGGTGCAGAACTGACGGGCGCGCTCATACGTCAGACTGGGGACCTCCACGCGCTGCCATCCACCCCGTCGTTCGAGATAGAGTTCGCCGGGTCGATTTATGCAGATTTCGGTCACGTCCGGCGAGGCAAGAAAGTCCCTTACTCCCAGCACTTCGTACTGGTAGTCGAGAAATTCCGTTCCAACTGCTGCTAGCGCGCTTTCAGTCATGGCTTTCTCAGTACCGCGCGACGACGCCGCTGAAGTCGACGTCCCTGGCGACATAGATGGCCAAGACGGTACCTTGGTTGATCGTTACGGTAGCGGGACGATTGGCGGCGCGTCTGACGGCTTGATTCGCCAATTGCTGAATCGTGTCGGCCGTGTTGCTTTCGAACGGTGTCTGGGTTACCACGCCGTTGCTGATCGTCGTTTGGCGGGGACCGTGTTCGGCCGCTTCATACTTGAAGGCGTCGCTGAGCAAGCTGATCAGCATGGCGGAGCCGATACGGCTTCCCCAGTGCGCGTTGTAATAGCCGGGATGGCCCGCACCACCAAGGGTATCCACACCGGGACTGGCCATGTTCACGTCGATGCCGGTCGGCGTCACGATACGGTCCCAGATGACAGCCACACGCGGACCGCTGGGCTCCATTTCATATTTACCCAGCACCTTCGACCCCTTCGGCAGAAGAAGCCGCTTTCCTGTGAACGAGTAGACCGGTTCGGTGACGACGCAGGACGTGAACCCCGGGATATCGGTGATGATCCGGGTTTCGAGAACACATCGAATGAATGTGCCGCGGAGCATGAGCGTGTCGGGGTGGGTCAGTGGCGAAGCACTCGAGACCTCGGGAAGCTCCTTCGCGGAATAGGCGAGGTTTCCGTTCGCGCTCATCGAGGGAGCGGCCGGAGCGCCGCCTGGCATGCCAGGGAAGAGACCGCCGTATGGACTCGCCGCAGGGACCTGTCCAGTCGGGGCGTTGCCTACCGCCTGCGCACCGTCACCTGCGGACATGATGCGACGCTCGAGAAGCGACGGGCCACGCGGCTGCTCCGGCATTTGCGCCGGACGGAGTTGCTCCGGAGTAGGCAATGGTGGAGGTGGGGCTAGCGCGATCGGTTGCTGCGGCGCTGGCTCTGGCGCCGGAGGAAGCGACGGGGCACGGGGTGCCTCCGGAACGCTTACGGTTTCCTCGCGGGGCTTCTGCGCCTGGGGCTTACTGCCACCTCCGCTCAGCATCCAGAAGCCGACGGCTAGCAGCAGCACCACGATTCCTGCAAGGAACCCTAGCGCTCTGCGATTCATCCGGCGGATATCGTTGGATGCGAGGTGCGGCGCGCCGGCGTCCGGATCGGGCTGGGGCGCCTGGCGTGCCTGGGTCGAATAAGGGTTGCCAGCGAGCGGGTCGCGGTCGCCGCCGCGTGTTTCGTACGGCGGCATGCGGCCTTCGTTCGACTCGTCTTCCGGGTGGTTGGGAGTATTCGAGCTCACTTCTTCGTGTTCCTTCGCAGACCCACGACGTTGTTGTCGTGACGAATAACCAGGTAGGCATAGGTGCCGTGGACAACGATGGTGTTGCCTTCGACTGTCGTATTCACTACCGAGTCTTCTCCGTGTTCCTTTTCACGCATGTAGACCGTGGGGAAGTTCCCTGTTGGAAACTGCTTCAGGTCGGGCATCTTGATATAGGTGAACCGGCCATCGTCGTACACGTTGATCGGTACGAGCCAAGGCGCGGTTTTGCGGCGCATCGAATAGTCGTAGTCGAAGTTGTAATCGCGTCCCTTGACGAGCGTCGTATCGAGCTCCGGTGTTTCCTTCACCTTTTTCGTTTCCGCCATGAAGCTGGTATCGGCTGGATACGTGAAGGTGATCTTGTACTGCACCCCTGCCCGACGAGCTTGCTCAAGCGTTTTCCAATCTGTGGCAACCACCTTGAGCTCGAAGATGTATGAATGCGTGGCGGTACGAATCATCATGTTCGTGTCGACGTCGACATTCTTCGGCTTGACGTAGAACACGTTGTCTCGTCGTGTCAGGTCCCACCCACTGCTGAACCCGGTGCTGTAGTCGAGGATCTTTTCGTTAGGGCTCAGCTCTATTTGAGTGGTGATGCCTAAGCCGGTCCGCACCTGATAAATGCGATCAGGCTGGTACTCGTAAGGCTGCACGGCTTGCAGCGCCTGTACAGATTGTCCCGGGGGAGTCAGCTGTGCGGTTTCTGCCGCTTCCACGGGCGAGGTCGCCAGCGCGGCAAGGGTCAGGGCGCAGACCGAGAGGATGTACGTGGGTCGATTCATCAACGGCGCCCTCCATTGGCGGCGCTTCTTGGCGTGGCATTGGCCGCGGGCGCGGCGTTGGTCGGGTTGGGAACGCGAGTGGCGCCTGCTGCGGGCGGCATCGAATAGCCGGTGTCGACAGGAATCGGGGAGGGCGGAATTGCGACGGCAGGCTGCCCTTGCGTCGGAGCGGCCCCTGTCTGGCCAGCAAGTGACGCCTGACCTGTCGCATCGAACGCAGTGCCCTGCGCCGCGGTGGCTGATGGCTGCTCGACAGAACTAGTGACCTGGGCCGGTACGGTAGCGACGGGTACCTCGGGCGGCGGTGCGGATCCGTAGTCGTTATCGACCCTGTAACTCATTACCTGGAAGCCAAGCGGGTTCTCGATTCGATTCTGGTCGTCCATCCGCAGATTCGGCTTGTACGTGAACTCCATCGTTGCGATCTTGCTGTCAAGCGGTGTTGTGGCACCGTTTTGCTTATCGTAGAGACTGCGTTGGAAACGGACAGTGGCGCCTTTCGGCGGGATATTAGGACTCCCACCAACGAGCACGATGCTAAGAATTTTGATGCGGATGGCCTTGGTCTTGCCGTACGTCGCGTAAGGACTGTTCGGATTGTTCGGCGCGTGCAACGCCATATAAGGCTGCGCGACTTCGCTCGAAGCCATGGTAAGCACCGTTGGCCAGTCGCGCATGTTCGTCAACGCCAGATCGTACGCCTCGCGAGCAAGCACGAAGTGAGCGATGTTGCTTCGATTCAGAGCTTCGCTTGCCGTGATTCGCTGATTGATCACATCGTCGGTCAGGCGCGAGAGCGAACTCGTTCCCGAGTAGGGGTCGGCAAGCACCAAGAATGGCACCTTCTCCTTCAGGGGGAGCATGTAGAAGTATCCACCTGCCAGGATCAGCGACATTCCCAAGGAGCAAAAGGCGACGATCCACGCACGTCGTTCGCTTCGCTTGGCGAGGTCCGCTATCGAGACTTCGAAGTTGACGCCCTGGGTGACCGCGGCATCGATCTTCGGTGAGTTTTTTTTATTGAGCATTACGAGACACCTGCCTTAGTCGCGACCAGTTATTTCGAAGCCGGGGTTGTGGCTACGTCGCCTTGAGAGGCAGGGGTGGCAGATGCGGTGGGCGCAGTAGGTGCCGTGACCGCGCTCAATTCCTCGACGATGAGATCGGGTCCCTGGACGGTGACTGCTACTCCTTGCTGCGCATAGATCGTGCTGAGTTGAGAGGTAGCGTCGCGAACCTCGGTGGTATGGATGGCTGCCGTGGACTTCGGCAAGGTGAAGTCCGAACGAAGCTTGTATTGCAGCTTCATCCCCGTATCGCTCGTCCACCGCGTCAACATCGTCTTCAACGTGCCGTCCATGGGCGCTGCGTAATAGGTGTAGGGAACCGCCAGCGGAATCTCGACAGTCTTGTCGTCGTACCGGTTCACCGGCTTCCAACGACCACCAAAATCCTTCGCGGCCGGGGTGCCACAAGCGGAAAGCAGCACGGCGAATGCGGAGACAAGGCAGATGGAAAGGGCAGGGGGCAGGGTTCTATTCACGCGTGGCTCGTAATTCATCGGATGACCAAAGAGAAAACGTCGGCAGCACTTCGCTCGGCTTATCGCCTTGTGCGAAGCCGGGAAAGCGTTTACTTCGTTATGAGGGGCGCAGGGCGGCGCTGCGGGCGGGGTGGCCCGCCTGCGTCTGGATCAGTCGATGTGCCGCCGCGCCGAATGCGCTGGCGGAGGTGATGCCCCTGGCAGTAGCTGGAGCCTTGAGCCAACCGGCTCCGAGCGACATGCAAATCATCCATACAACATCCTGTAGGGGCGCGTAGGCGCCCTTGCATAACGTGCCAGCGAAGAATGGTCATGCGCATGAGTGGCGATGCGGTGATCGCCCACTCAGGGTTGCGCCTTACTGACCGTGTATTCCCCACCCCTGATGCGGACCCCTGTCCGCGATGTAAAGATAACGCAACGACAAATTCCTGACTAGTGGCGGATGTGCATGTTTTTGGGACTCTTGTCACACATTCTGGGCATGTAATATGCGTGAAACGCGTCGACGCTTTGACAGGTGTCTCTCCGTACGCGCGCGTTGCGTCACGGAACTGCCGGATTTGTCTATGTCTCGTGAAGGTTGCGTTTGAAACCTTCACAGACTCCTACTGATGACCATTAAGTTGTCAGTTCGTCGTTTCAACCGTGCGACATCGCCTCTCGCTCAATAGGTTGCCGGAGCCCATCTACTTGGGCTCACGCGACTGCTTGGAACGCATACGAAATGCTGACTGAATGGAGAGTTCCGCATCAGTGGGTGGCGTTCTCGTCGTATCGTTGGCATCACTCTCGAGGGCGACGCGGGCGTGCCCGCGCTTCGCCTCACCAGATCGCGTTGTGCTCAATAGAACGCAGGGTCCGTTCGACGACGCGGGAGTGAGGGAGGAGACCGAAGCAAGGCAAGCTGGATTGACTGAATGGCAATTGATACGAGCGATTGATTGCCAACAAAGGAGTGCCATCGTAACGCCGCACTTCCCACGGCACAATGCGCCGTCGCATAGAATTTTCCTCAAAAGTGGCACCACGGCGATCCCCGCATCGACATCCCGAAGCGCCGGTAGTAGAACCCCTCCCTTTACCGACAGGACCCCTCATGGATCCCGCAGTCATTCCCTCCGACGCCGAGCTCATCACGCTCGCACAGGATGTCGCTGCCGCCGCGCTCGAGCGGCGGGTGATGGTCGCCACCGCCGAATCGTGTACCGGTGGCTGGATCGCCAAGACACTGACGGACCTGGCCGGGAGCTCGGCCTGGTTCGAAGCCGGCGTCGTCAGTTACAGCTATAGCGCCAAGGAAGCCCTCCTTGGCGTCAATCCCCGCACCCTGGAGCGGACTGGTGCCGTGAGCGAGGAGACCGTGCTCGAAATGGTGTCCGGGGCGCTGGCTCGATACGGTGCGGGCGTGGCCGTGGCGGTCACCGGAATCGCGGGCCCCTCCGGCGGCACGCCGGAGAAGCCCGTCGGCACGGTGTGGATCGGCTGGAAGCGGCGTGGGGGCTATGCCCACGCCCGGCTCTACCATTTCGACGGGGATCGCGAGGCGGTCCGGCGACAGACGGTGGCCGCCGCGCTTGTTGGAATGACCGACGAACTAAAGGGCTGAACCAGGCCGCCTATGGCAAACTTGGCGATTGCGGATCGCAGTCCCTGAGACCACGGTCGGGCAAGATACTCACCTACACAAAGAGACTGGAAACCACGATGGACGACAATAAGCGCAAGGCGCTGGCGAGTGCCCTCGGCCAGATTGAAAAGCAGTTCGGCAAGGGTGCCGTGATGCGTCTTGGCGACCGCGTCGACGACCAGATCGACACGGTGTCGACCGGCTCGCTCGGCCTGGACATCGCCCTGGGCATCGGTGGCCTTCCGCGTGGCCGCGTCGTCGAGATCTACGGCCCGGAATCCTCGGGAAAGACCACGCTGACCCTGCAGGCGATCGCCTCCTGCCAGCGTGCGGGCGGCACGGCGGCGTTCGTCGACGCCGAGCATGCGCTCGACCCCAGCTACGCTGAAAAGCTGGGCGTGAATGTCGCCGACCTGCTGGTCAGCCAGCCGGATACCGGCGAACAGGCGCTTGAGATCGCCGACATGCTGGTACGTTCCGGCGCCGTCGACATGGTGGTGGTCGACTCGGTCGCCGCGCTGACGCCGAAAGCCGAAATCGAAGGCGAGATGGGCGATTCCCACGTGGGCCTGCATGCCCGCCTGATGAGTCAGGCCCTGCGCAAGCTCACCGCCAACATCAAGAAGACCAATTGCCTGGTCATCTTCATCAACCAGATCCGCATGAAGATCGGCGTGATGTTCGGTAGCCCCGAAACCACCACCGGTGGTAACGCGTTGAAGTTCTACGCCTCGGTCCGCCTGGACATCCGCCGTATCGGCGCGGTGAAGAAGGGCGAGGAAGTCATCGGTTCGGAGACCCGCGTCAAGGTCGTCAAGAACAAGGTGGCGCCGCCGTTCCGCCAGGCGGAGTTCGAGATCCTCTACGGCGAGGGCACCTCGCGCGAAGGCGAGATCATCGAGCTGGGCGTTCGCGAGAACCTGATCGACAAGTCGGGCGCCTGGTACAGCTACAAGGGTGACCGCATCGGCCAGGGCAAGGAAAACGTGCGTCAGTTCCTGCGCGACAACCCGGCCATCGCCAATGAAGTGGACGCCGAGTTGCGCGCCCGCCTGCTGGTCAAGGCGGGTCCGAAGGCCGAAGCCTCGACCGAGGCCGACGAGCTTGAGGAAGTCTGATAGGGAAACGGGGAAGGGCGGCGGCAAGGCCGACCGCCCGACCCGTACCGCGTACGACAAGGCACTGGGGCTGTTGGCCCGGCGCGAGCATTCCCGCCGCGAACTCAAGCAAAAGCTGGAACGCGGCGGTTTCGAGCGTGATGAGTCCGTGGCAGCGCTCGAGAGACTGGGCGACCAGGGCTACCAGGACGACGACCGCTTCGCCGGTTCCTTGGTGCGCAACCGGGTGGGGCAGGGCTATGGGCCGGCCCGCATTCGTGCCGAACTGCGTAGCCAGGGAATCGCCGATGCCCGTATCCGCGAATTGATCGAGGCGGCGGACGTCGATTGGCACGATCTGGCCGCGAATCAGCTGCGCCGACGCTACGGCAAGCCATCCGCCGACCCTGCCGAGCGGGCGCGGAGGGCGCAATTCCTCTTGCGTCGCGGCTTCGCCGCCGCCACAGTACGTGTTCTTACCCATGCCGATGCGGAAGACGCCGACGACGACTGAAGGCAGTGAGCCTTGATTCTGGACGGAGCGTCGCCGCGACATGTCTCGCAGCTCCCACGCCACGATCGCTCATGAAAACCGCCCAAATCCGTTCGACCTTCCTCGACTTCTTCCGCTCCAAGGACCACACCATCGTGCCGTCGGCATCGTTGGTGCCGTCGAACGACCCTACGTTGCTGTTCACCAACTCGGGCATGGTCCCGTTCAAGAATGTGTTCCTCGGCAGTGAAAAGCCGGGCTACGTCCGGGCGGCCGACGTCCAGCGTTGCCTGCGTGCCGGCGGCAAGCACAACGATCTCGATGCCGTGGGCTATACCGCCCGGCATCACACCTTCTTCGAGATGCTCGGCAACTGGTCGTTCGGCGACTACTTCAAGCGCGATGCCATCCGCTACGCGTGGGAATTGCTCACCTCGGTTTACAAGCTTCCGTCCGAACGGCTGTGGGTCACCGTCTATCACACCGACGACGAGGCCTACGACATCTGGAACAAGGAAGTCGGCGTGCCGGCGGACCGCATCGTCCGCATCGGCGACAACAAGGGCGCGCCCTTTGCGTCGGACAACTTCTGGCAGATGGCCGACACCGGTCCGTGCGGGCCCTGCACCGAGATCTTCTACGACCACGGTCCCGATGTCGCCGGCGGTCCCCCGGGTTCGCCCGACGAGGATGGCGATCGCTATATCGAGATATGGAACCTCGTGTTCATGCAGTTCGACCGGGCCCCGGACGGCACGCTCTCGCCGTTGCCGGCACCGTGCGTCGACACCGGCATGGGCCTGGAGCGCCTGGCGGCCGTGTTGCAGCACGTGCATTCGAATTACGAGATCGACCTGTTCGCGCACCTGATCGCGGAAGCCTCACGCCTGACCGGCACGGCCGACCTCGCGAACAAGTCGTTGCGTGTCATCGCCGACCATATCCGTGCCTGTTCCTTCCTGATCGTCGATGGTGTCCTGCCGTCCAATGAAGGACGCGGGTACGTGCTCCGTCGCATCATCCGTCGTGCGCTTCGGCATGGCTGGATGCTCGGCGTGCGTGGCGATTTCTTCTGGAAGATGGTGGCGCCGCTGGTCGCCGAGATGGGCGAGGCGTATCCCGAGATCGCCGCGAAGCAATCCTTCGTGGAGCAGGCCCTCAAGACCGAGGAAGATCGGTTCGGTGAGACCCTCGAGCATGGCATGCGCCTGTTCGACGATATCGCGGCGAAGTCGGGCCAGATCATCCCGGGTGTCGATGCCTTCCGGCTTTACGACACCTACGGGTTCCCCGTCGACCTCACCGCCGATATCGCACGCGAGCGCGGCATGACCGTCGACATGGATGGTTTCGAGCGGGCCATGGGCGAGCAACGTGCCCGCGCCCGCGCCGCCAGCAACTTCGGCAGCAAGGCCCAGCTTCCCGCCGAGGTCGCCAGCGCGCTCGCACCCACGATCTTCACGGGGTACGACGTCCTGGATCTCGCCGACGCGAGGGTTCTGGCCATCGTTCGCGATGGCAAGGCCGTCGATCGTCTCGCCGATGGCGAGGAGGCCTTCGTGCTGCTCGACCGCACGCCCTTCTACGCTGAATCCGGCGGACAGGTCGGTGATACCGGCATGCTGCGCAATCCCTCCGGTGCCTTCGCCGTGGCGGATACGCAGAAGGTCGCTGGTGCCTTCTTCGCGCATTTCGGTACATGGCAAGGCTCCGCGCCGCTGGAGAAGGGCGCCGTCGTCGCCGCCTCGGTGGACGCGGCGCAGCGCCAGGCCACCGTGCTCAATCATTCCGCCACGCACCTGCTGCACGCCGCATTGCGTACCGTGCTGGGCGACCATGTGGCCCAGAAGGGTTCGCTGGTCGCACCGGAGCGGTTGCGCTTCGACTTCTCGCACTTCAAGCCGGTCACCGCCGAGGAATTGGCCCAGATCGAACGCATGGTCAACGACGAGATCCGTCGCAACGCCCAGGCGGAGGTTCACCACATGGGCTACGACGAAGCGATCGACTTCGGCGCCATCGCCTTGTTCGGTGAGAAGTACGGCTCGGAAGTGCGCGTGCTGAAGATGGGCGACTTCTCCACCGAACTCTGCGGCGGCACGCACGTATCGCGCACCGGTGACATCGGCCTGTTCAAGATCGTCTCCGAATCGGGTGTAGCCGCGGGTGTGCGCCGTATCGAGGCAGTGACGGGCGCAGGCGCCCTGGCCCGCGTGGCCGATGAAGAGCGCGTGCTGGGTGAGGTCTCCGGCCTGGTCGGCGCCCATGGCGACGAAGTCGTCGAGAAGTTGCGCCAACTGTTCGACCGGCAAAAGAAGCTGGAACGCGAAATCGAATCCTACAAGGCCAAGGCGGCCAGTTCGGCATCGGCCGACCTCGCCGCCTCGGCTGTGGACGTGGCCGGGATCAAGGTGGTCGCCGCTCGCCTGGAAGGCCTGGACGCCAAGTCGCTGCGCGACAGCCTGGACGCCTTGAAGCAGAAGCTGGGTGACTGCGCCGTCGTTCTGGCGGGCGCGGCAGATGGCCGCGTGTCGCTGGTGGCCGGTGTCGGTGGCTCGGCGCTGGGTCGGGTCAAGGCGGGCGATCTTGTCGCCGAGGTGGCCTCCCATATCGAGGGCAAGGGTGGCGGGCGGCCGGACATGGCCCAAGGCGGTGGCCTCGATGCCCCGGCCTTGCCGGCCGTGCTCGCGGGCATTCCGGCATGGGTGGAAGCTCGCCTGCGCTGAACGGGAGATGGCCGGGGTATGCGTCGACACGCCATAAAGGCGTTTCGGCGCATGCATTGCCGGCCGTGTGCGTTGCGTCCCCCGGTTTGGCTCGGCTAGTATCATCCGAATGTCGAACGCATCCTTCGGCATCGATCCTTCGGATCGAGAGTGGCAGGACAGCTGGTCAGCGACACACACACAACAAGAGCCGGGGAAGGCAATCGGCCTTCGATGGTCGGAACGTCGATCCATTGACGGCAAGCACTCGGGGTGAGGTTGTCGTTGGTGGGGAAGCCAATACCTGATTTTATGGAGTATCAATCATGCTGATTCTGACCCGCCGGGTCGGTGAAACCCTGATGATCGGCGACGAGGTGACCGTCACCGTTCTGGGTGTGAAGGGTAACCAGGTGCGCATCGGCATCAATGCGCCGAAGAATGTCGCGGTTCATCGCGAGGAAATTTACCAGCGCATCAAGAACGAGAACGATCCGGCCGGCCATTCCGGGGACGACCAGTAAAGTCTTTACGGCCGCAGCAAGGCAAAGTATCCTTGCTGGCTCGTTAAGGCTCGTTCCTCGACGACGATCACGGAGAGTTGCCCGAGAGGCCGAAGGGGCTCCCCTGCTAAGGGAGTATAGGGTCAAAAGCCTTATCGAGGGTTCGAATCCCTCACTCTCCGCCAGTTACGCAAGACGCCCCCTCGTGGGGCGTTTTGCGTTTCTGCGCGCGGTAATCACGCGCCTTTTCATACCAGAAGCATCCCACTCCGCGACACCCGCCAGATTTTGACGAATACCTGCGCG
>Ga0182006_1000171_pt1 | contig 68591 bp, 69 predicted proteins | sample Sormic07211104_1_FD_123022 | JGI IMG/M metagenome (GOLD analysis project Ga0182006, IMG submission 123022) | Rhizosphere microbial communities from Sorghum bicolor, Mead, Nebraska, USA - 072115-104_1 MetaG | ecosystem: Host-associated > Plants > Roots > Rhizosphere | place: USA: Nebraska...
ACATCGTCGTGATCAACGCCGAGAAGGTGGCCGTGACCGGTGCCAAGCTGGACGACAAGATGTACCACCGCTTCACCGGCTACGTCGGCAACCTGAAGACCACGAGTCTCAAGGATCTGCTGGCCACGCACCCGGAGCGCGTGATCGAGATCGCCGTCAAGGGCATGCTGCCGAAGAACCCGCTGGGTCGCGCCATGTACCGTAAGCTCAAGGTGTACGGCGGCGCCGAACACCCGCACACCGCACAGCAGCCGCAGGCGCTGGAAATCTAAGGAATCGACATGGCTATCCAGCAGAATTACGGTACCGGCCGCCGCAAGACCTCCGCCGCCCGCGTGTTCCTCCGCAAGGGCACCGGTGGCATCGTCGTCAACGGCAAGCCGATCGAGCAGTTCTTTGGTCGTGAGACCTCGCGCATGATCGTGCGCCAGCCGCTCGAACTGACCGACAACGTCGAGAAGTTCGACATCATGGTGACGGTCGCCGGTGGCGGCATCACGGGCCAGGCCGGCGCCATCCGCCTCGGCATCGCCCGCGCCCTCGTCGAATACGACGAAGCGCTGAAGTCGCCGCTGCGCAAGGCTGGTTTCATGACCCGCGACGCCCGCGAAGTCGAGCGTAAGAAGGTCGGTCTCCACAAGGCCCGCCGCGCCACGCAGTTCTCGAAGCGCTAATCCAAGCGCTTCAAAGTTCGACGCACCAAGGTCAGAGCGCGTCGAATCCCGGTTTATTGGGAGATCGTCTAACGGTAGGACAACGGACTCTGACTCCGTTTATCTAGGTTCGAATCCTAGTCTCCCAGCCAAACACAAGAAGGCCCCGAGAAATCGGGGCCTTCTTGTTTTCTGCAGGACGATTCCGCTTCGGTTGACGCCAGCGTCGATACTGGTAACATCGACACACCACTCATCCCTTGCGAAGTCATTCGGTTGGCAACGTTTGGGACGGAAAGGCCGCTCTTCGGGGCGGCCTTTTCACTTTTAGCAGGATGCTATGAATTCACAGCCAGGCTCGACAGGCGTTTATGTAGATGGTTACAACCTCTACTACGGCCGTTTGAGAGGCACCATCCACAAGTGGTTGGACCTCGTCACCCTCTGTGACAATCTCCTAGTCCAACGGGCTCAGAGTGAGCGCTTGGTCAAACTCACGCTCTTTACTGCACCAGCGCTTGCAAGGTTCGCCACTCACTCGGGCGCGTCAGTAAATGCTCAGGCGGCATATCACCGGGCACTGGCGGCCAGGCACCCCGACCGTTTCGGCATCGTGTACGGTTCCCACACCTTCGACAAGAACGGGACTCTATTACCTACTTTTGTCGAAGGGGCTGCTTACGACCGCACCGTGCGCTCTTCCGTCTGGAAGCTCGAAGAGAAGAAAACGGATGTCAATCTGGCCATGGCCATGTATCGCGACGCGGTGCGTCACAAGTATGAGCGCGTGATCCTCTTCAGCAACGACAGTGATGCGGAGCCGGTCCTGGAAGCAATTCGCCAGGATTTCCCCAAGATCATGGTGGGCTTGGTCTTGCCGATCCATCCTCCGAAGAACAAGGAGGGGATTACTAGGCGCGTGAGCGGGTCGCTCGTCAAGCAAGCACATTGGGTTACATCGGCGCTGTCAGATGAACAACTGGAAGCCGCACATCTGCCTTTACGGGTTCCGACGAACAAGAAGCCTATCCTGAAGCCCGTCCACTGGTAGCAGAAGCTCGAGTCTGCTCCTGTTAGCGCACAAATCAGCATTTACCCGATGTCGGCCACATGAGCCGCTGGCTACCTTGCCAGCACACCATCCGACAACGAGGTACGCCCCATGCTTCCCGATCTTCCGCGTCCCAAGCAGGCCACGATCTACGCCCTCGTCGGCGATCTGTGGGAAAACAACGGCAGCATCCAATACGTGGCCCATGCGATCACCGCCGGTGGTACCGCGACACGGTTGCGCGATGTGATCGAAGGCTCGGGCAAGGGCCCGGCGAACCATCCGGATCAGCTCTATTGGGACTCGAAGCGCATCGCCAAGGTGGCTGGCGTCCAGCGCATCGAGATCGATTGCACGCTCATGCCGTGCGATGGCGAATTCGATGGATGCCTGTTTCGTGTCCCCGCCCTGGTCGCCGCCTGCGGTTATGCCAACGTGCCGCTGCGGATCTTCTCGCACCGTGACGAGGGCGCGGGTGGCGGCGGCAGCACGAAGCGGTACTTCCTTTGCAACACCGGGCAGAAGAACGCCGAATTGAAGGCCGCCTTCGCGCAACACGGTGGCTGGGGCTGGACGCCTTGGAATGGCACGTACGCGTGATGCGTTGGAGCACTAAAGCCAGATCCCCTGCCGAAGCAGGGGATCCCCGGATCGTCAGGGCGTGGGATCGTTCGTGACCTGGGGGTCCAGGCCGATGTTCTGCTGCTTGTCCCGATCCTTGACCACGACCAGCACGACGGTGAGTTGCTTTACCGTATTGGCGTGCAATACGCGAATCGCGTTGCCGTTCTCGATGACTTCGACGCCGCTGAACTGGCTGCGCGCGTCGGTCGTGAAGAGGTCGGCCATCTGGAAGCGGTCATGGTGCTTGCCCGACAGGCGGTAGACGATCTCGGTATTGCCTTCGGTCACGTGCACACGATCGGGATCGAACGTGTAGTTGTACTTGCGATCGCTGGTCTGGCCCTGGCCCGGCGGGGCGTCGGTGATGGTGAGCGATACATCGATGATGGCGTTGGGACTGGGCACGCGTTTCTCCTAGGGTGAATGGACGAACGACTCGAACGCCGGCGCGCGATACTCAGCATGGCGCAAACGTTCCAGATAGGTTTCCGCTTCCCCGCCGCGCCCCAGCAACAGGAGGGCGCGGACGTACGGATCGAGTAGCCGGGGATCACTGCTGTGCGCCGCCTGTGCTTGCAGCTCGTCCACCGCCCGGCGCCAATGCGTGGCCGCTTCGTCGTGGAATCCCAAGGCCACGGAGGCTTCGCCTTCGGCGATGCTCGCCGAAGCCGCCAACAGGCGGGTGGAAGAATTGGGCTTGGAACCGGGCGCGGGCCTGAGCAGGTTCGTCGCATCGACAGCGGCCTGCAGTGCCTGCTTCGCCGCCCCACCGCGCAGGAGCGCGATGCTCCGGTAAGTCCGGTTCAGGGCGAGCACGTTGCGCCAGTCGACGACGCCTGCGTCGATCGCAAGCAGGCTACGCAGCAGTCGCTCCCCCTCATCGAGCCAGTGTGCCGCTCGCGGAGCGTCGCCCATGGCGAGTGCGAGCCAGCCTTGTTGAGTCCGTGTCCACGCGAGATCGCGTTGCCAGCCACGATTGTCGGGAACGTCGCGAACGAGTGCGGCGAATGTCGTGGCGGACGACGCATAGCCATCCGCGGCGTCCGCCACCTGGCCGAAGTCGGCCTGGGCCCTCGCCACGTGAAGTCCGGCGAGCGCATGGCGATACAGCCATCGGTTCGTCGGTGGTCCGTCTTCACGAGCCGCAAGGACGGCTTGCCGTTCCATTTCCAGCATGCGAAGCGCTGGCCGCAGGTCGCCCCGTTGCTGTTCGGCCATCGCCATCCAGCTCATCGTGTCAGCCAGCTCCAGCCACGTGGGCCGGTCGGTGGGGCGCATGCCGAGAACGCGGTGCTTGAACCGCGCGGACGTGCCGAAGTACGCCAGGGCTTCGTCCAACCGGTCCGCGCGGAGCGCGGCGGAGCCGAGGCAATTGTTCGCATAGGACAGTTCGAGCCATGCGTCCGGATCGTCCGGTTCGAGGGTGGCGCGGCGCGTCGCATCGTCGAGGTAGTCCAGCCACGCTTGACGTGCATCGTCGGCGCGCCCACGGCTGGAAGCGATCTGCGCGCGCCAGAAATCGATCTTGCCTCGCTCGGCATAGGCCGCGGGTGTGCCGGCCGCGGTAGCGAAGAGATGGCGCAGGCTGGCGTCCGCGGCGAGAAAGGCCTGTCCGGCGGCGTCGACGTCGCCACGGGCATAACGGATCTCGCCGACCTGCCGTAACGCCCGCGCCTGGCGGAGCACCGCTTCGGGAACATCCGCCTGCCAATCGTGGCCCAGGACCAACATGGCCCTGCGCGTCACGTCGTCGAGCAGGTCGAGGCGCCCGAGCGCATCCAGCCGCTCGTACATATCGCCAAGCATGAAATCGAGCAGTCCTTCCGCATCCGCGCGTCGTGCCTCCGCGTGGATTTCCGCTCGCCGTGCATCGACCGCCGCCAGCGAGGACACGACGGACAGGATGACGATGGCCACGGACATGGCGGCAAAGGCAGCGGCGCGAAGGCGTGCGTGCCGGAGCGACCGGCGCACGAATTCGCGCTGCCGCTCGGTGAGTGGTGGTTGCGCACCCCGGTAAAGCAGCCGGGCATCCGCAAGAAGCTGCCCGCGAGGAAGCAGATGTTCGCGTCGGCGCTCTTCGTCGAACCACCGTTTGCTCATGGTGGCGATACGCGAGCGTGAACGCAGCATGGCCCGGTGCGCGTCGATCCATGTTCCCACGCGTGGCCAGTGCCTCAACAGCGCTTCGTGGGCGACGGTGAAGCAGGGTTCGTCATCCTCGAGCAGGCTCACCAGCAAGCGGGCGTCGACGAGATCGTGCAGGAGGACGCGCTCATCCTCATCGAGGTCCCGCCAACGCACCACCCGTGCCGTGACCTCGTCCCCGTCGCTGGCGAGGGCGACGAGCCTGTTCAGGATGCGCGGAAAAGCGGAGGTGGCAACCGGACCCAATCCATCCAGCACCTGTTCGGCGCGCAGCCCGAGTGCGCCTTCGATGCCGCCGAGACGCCGGTATGTGGCGAAGGTCAACGTTCCGGTGGCATCGCGAGATTCGTAGAGCGCCTGTAGCGTGTATTGCAGCAGCGGCAGGCTCCCCACGCGCCGGCACGCCGTCTCGATCAACACATCGTCCAGTTGCCGCTCGCTGGCACCATCGCGTTCGAAATGCAGGCCGGCGGCGACGGCGGGCAGCCGGATCATCTGCGCCACCTCGCCCGGTCCGGGCGAGGCAAGATCGTACGAGGCGCCGTCGCGCTTGAGCGCGAGGAGTTCCGGAAGCGCCATCAACTGCGGATAGAAATCATTGCGGCAAAGTGCGAGGACCGCCACTTTTCCGCTACGGGCCAGCCGCCTCAGGGCGGAAACGAGGGTGGCGGCGTCCGCTGTCGTCGACGCGCCGGTGACCAGCCCCTCCAGCGCGTCCACGACGAGCAGCAACACATCGCCCTCCGACGCGCCGTGTGCTTCGGACAGGCACAGCGCGATGCGCCGTATGACGAAGTCCATGTCGTCGTCGAGCGCGCGGACGAGGGCGCGCCGCTCGGTGTCCACGAAGATCGGCCGGCCGCGAATTTCCCATCGGGTCATCGCCAGCGCCAGCGCCTCCAACGGCGTGAGGCCGGGCGTCCGGCTCGCCATGGCCGAGCAGGCCAGCGCACGAAGGCCATCGTATCCGCCATCGTTCAACAGGGCGGGAACGACGCCTGCCTGGATCAACGACGATTTGCCGCAGCCGCTGGGACCGGCCACCAGCACGAACGCGCAGCCGGCGCGGTGCTGCCGCACGATGGCTTCCAGCACGTCGGCGGTCGCGCGCGTGCGGCCGAAGAACACATCGGCGTCGTCGCCGCCGAAGGCGAGCAACCCCCGGTAGGGGGAACCGCCGTGCCAGCTTCGTGCGGCGACGCCGGTGCTGCGTCCGTCGGCGAATGCCACGGCGGCGACGACCTGGTACCCGCGCTTGCGCACCGTGGCGATGTAGCGCGGCGCGCGCGCATCGTCGTGCAGGGCCTTGCGCAACAGGGCGACGGTCTTGTGCACCGGGTTGTCGCCATAGAACGTGCCGCGCCAGCAGTCGGTGAGCAGTTGCTCGGCGCTGACCACCTTGCCACCCGTTCCCGCGAGGTAGGTGAGCACGTCGATCAGCTTGGGCTCGAGCACCAGGCGCTCGTCGCGGCGTTCGATCGAGCGCTGCGCAGGCCGCACGGTCCAGTCGCCAAAGCTGAAAAAGACGGGATCTTGCGTGCGCTGCATGTCCCCATTCCCGCCGCCGGCGGATGCGGCGGCCACGGTAAGTCCCTGCTTCGACAGGGATGTCCCAACCGTAAGGTTTCCGGAAGGACGCGCGCCCACGCCAACCCCGAGCGTGCGCACACCTTCCATCCGGATTCCCCCATGCATGGTCTTCCGCTGTACGGTCGCCACGCCGGCCGCATTCTGTCACACGCCTCCCCACGTCACCACGGACCGTCGCTGTGACCCGCGTCACGCTTGTGCTGGCCGACGAGCAGGCGCTCTTCCGCGAGGGCATCGCGGCCCTGCTTGCCGCCGACGCGCGGTTCCACATCGTCGGAAGCGTGGGAGATGGGAGGGACTGCGTACGCCTCGCCTTGCGCAACCCGCCGGACTTGCTGATCTTCGACTGCGCCATGCACGGCCTGAGCGGCCTCGAGGCGGCGCGCCGGATCGCTCCCCGTTGTCCGGAAACGCGCATGCTCTGTCTGTCGGCGTATGAGGACTCACGCTGGGTGCGTGCCGCCTTCGACGCGGGTGCCCACGGTTACGTGCTGAAGCGGAGCGGCTTCGAGGTCCTGCACGAGGCGATAGAGACGGTGTTGCACTCGCGCTACTTCGTAAGCCCCGACATCGCGCACCTGCTCGTCGGCAAGGGCAGGGGCCGTGGCGGGCCGGCCCTGGGTGAGCCGGTCGTGCTGAGTGCGCGCGAGCGCGAGATCACCCAGCTCTTCGCGGAAGGCTACGCGACGCGGGAGATCGCGGAGCGCCTGCACGTGAGTGTGAAGACGGTGGGGACACATCGCGAACACATCATGGCGAAGCTCGGCCTTCACGGTATCGCGCAACTGACGCGTTACGCGATCCGCGAAGGACTGACCACGCTGGACCCGTGAAGGCCGCCGCCTTCGCAGACGGCGGCTTTCGATGTCACTTGCGCAAGGCGTGCCGCGTGTTCTCCCGCAACGCGACCAGATTCGAGGCCTTGTAGAAGGCGCGGTCGACGGCGGCATGGCCGAACACTTCGCCGCGGGCGTCCTGCAGCGTGCCGTGGCGGATGCCTTTCCATTTGCCCGGGCGCAGCCAGATCTTCATCCCATCGGCATCCAGGCCGAAACCGGCGCGGTCCGCCAGGGTGTCGACGAACCGCCGCAACGCCAGGGTTACGGCCTCGCCAGGCATCTGGCCTGCGTCACGCCAGGCCTGGAGGGCGTGACGCGCGGCCTGGCCGATCTCGTCGAGGCGATCCTGCGCGGGAGCCTCGATGAAGATGTCGGCCTTGCTGGCGGGGAGGCGGGCGCAATCCTTGAGCAAGTCGGTCGCGATCTCGATGAAGAACGGATCGGGTACCACGACGTCCTCGCGGCCGTGAACGAGGAAACCATAGAGGTGCCTCGCGAAGGTCTTGCGCCCCGGCTCGTCGAACACCGGGTCGGAGACGAACCGCCACTCGGCCACCGCAGGCATGCCGCGCTGTCCATCGCCTTCCAGCGGCAGGCCAAGCAAGCCCCAGCGCAGGAGATCGACGTAGTCCGCGCGGGTGAGCCGCTTTTGCCGCAGGTCGCGCTGGAAGGCCTCGACGACGGCTGGCTCGATCACGAGCGGGTCGGCGTTGACGCGCGTGACGAACCCTTTTGCCAGGACAGGCTCCATGCCACGTTCGCCGGGTTCCACGACGCCGCGGTGGAGCACGATGTCGCGCAAGGCTCGCAAGACCCAGTAATCCTCCATGTTGCAGCCGGTGACTCCCACCGCCGCGAACGCGCGCTTCTGGTCCTCGCCGATGAACCACGACGAGGTGCCGCTGACTTCGGGCTTGGCCGCGTCCCTGGCATACCGTCCCACCAGCTCGGCGATGGCGCTGTCGAGAGCGACGCCGCGCGTCAGGCCCGCTTCTTCCTTGCGCCGGTAACGCTCATCCACATCGACCTGTTCGATCACGAGGTGCGCGTGATGATCGACGAACCATTGGGCCAGCGTGTCGTCGCCGGGCATGGGTGGCAGGTCGAGTCCGGCCTTCGGCGCGAAGTGATAGACCCCGCCCTGCGAGCACAAGGCGATGGAGGGAGACGCTTCGCCATCCGCGTACTCGAGGCCGACGTAGAGGCTGGCGCAGATGGGAGAGAGCGAACCTGGCCGACCGCTGGCGGACGCGCCACCCTGGGCACCGAAGCAGCTCACGCGCAGCGGCCATTCATGCGTATCGCCCGCACGATGGGCCAGTTCGCTCGAAAGCGCGGAGATCATCTTCAGGAGGAAGATGATGTAGGGAGCCATGAGGCTCGGCTGCAAGCCCATCTCGGGTGCGCGGAACACGACGATGGGCGGCTCTTCCGACGACGCTTCGCCCAGTTCGAACCGTACCACCGAGAGCTGCGGGCCGGCGCCATCCAGGGGCACCTTCAGCTTCGCCTTGCTGCGTAGCGACTGCAGTTCATGCACGTCGATCATCCGGATGACGCGACGGTTCGCCTCACGCAGTCGTGCCTCCCCCTCCTCGTCGCTGGCCAGGAACACCGAGATGGCGCGGGCGAGGATGCTCTCGATGCGTGCGTCCGGTTCGGCGCGGGGGTCCGTATCTTCCGCACCCACGTGCGCGTGTGCGATGTTTCGTATGGGGGCCGCATAACGTTCCAGCGGCCATTCCAGCAGCGGGCCCCGTGGATCGACGAGGCCGCGTTCGATCAGCACGATGGGACGCCGCTTGCCCGCCTCCTTGCGCAATTCGACCTCCAGCAATCCATTCAGGACGGTGTTCACCTCCTCGTCCATGAAGCCCATGTAGACGTCGATCAGTTTATCGCTCATGGCATGTCTCGTTGGCACCGGCTCGTGCCGGCACGACAGCCTGCCGTCGTCGCCGGCGACGACGGCATCGGGCGGATGCTGATTTTTCGCGAACGCGGAATCAGTCTTCTTGAAGGTCTCGAATCAGCGTTTTCCCGATGTCCCGCGTGCCGCGCCAAACCGATAGTGGTTCCCGCCGACGCCATGCCGCGTCGAACCGGAGAACACGCCGATGGCCGACTTCAACAGCTTCCTGCCGACCCTGCTCAAGCACGAGGGCGGTTATGTCAACGATCCGGCCGATCCCGGCGGTGCCACGAACAAGGGCATCACGATCGCCACCTTCAGCCAGTGCGCGCAGCGCCTTCTCGGCATCGCGCCCTCGCTGGATGCGCTACGCGGCCTGACCGATCAGCAAGCCGGCGTGATCTACAAGGCGCTTTATTGGGACGCGATCCGCGGCGACAGGATCGCCCTGCAACCGCTGGCCGAGATCGTGTTCGACTTCCAGGTGAATGCCGGTTCGCAGTCGGCGAAGCTCCTGCAGCGCGTGCTCAACGACCTCGGCGCCCATCCGCCGCTGGTCGTGGATGGCGCGATCGGGGCGGGCACGCTCGCCGCCCTCGACGCAACCGATGCCTATGTGGTCTATGCGCGCTTCAAGCAGGGCAGGGCGGATTACTACCGCGCGCTCGTGCAGAAACGCCCCGCGCTCGGCAAGTTCCTCAAGGGCTGGCTGAACCGCGTCGCTTCCTTTCCCGACCTGACACCGCCGACGGCGGGGAGTGTGTGACGCATGGCCACGCAGACGTCCCTCAACGATCTCATCGAAGCACTCGCCGGCGCGGTCATCGATGCCCAGGATCGTATCGAGCAACACCAGATGTCGCACCTGAGCGACTACTTCGACGAAGACAACCGCCCCAAGAGCGTCGTCATCCGCATGCCATCGCTGCAGCCGGGCGCGGGCGAGGGCGACGAGGACCTGTATCGCGCGCCGATCCTTCCCCTGGTATCCACCAACGTGTTGCGCATCAAGGACGTGGAGATCCGCTTCGACGCGGACCTGGGCAGCCTGATCGAAGACGCGGCGCCTTCGGCCGATGCGCCCGACGCCCCCGCTGAAACACGCGGATGGCGAGTGAGGCCGAGGCCGCCCAAGCCCTATGTGCGCGTGGACACGGCGGTGGGTGCGAGCGATCGCAAGGCCGGCGCCGTCCACGTCGTACTGCGCGTGGAGGGAAGCGAGCCCACCGATGGCGCGGCACGACTGATGAATCATCTCGCACAGACCCAGGGGGTCTTCCAGACGTTCAAGCCCGGCGACTGAGCGGTCGTCCGTCACGAACCGTGGCGCGCATCCGGCGTGCCGCGTCATGCCAACTCGTAAAGGAGTAACGCCATGGCTGACGAACTCGTCAACATGTCCAGCCAGTTCAAGGGCCTGCCGATGGGGGACCTCATCGGGGCCCCGCTGAGCGCGGCTTGCGAAGCACAAGTGAAGCTTGCCCAGGCCACCGCCGATTTCATCAAGGTGATCGGCTTCCTGCCGCCTGCCGCCGCGAACGATCCCAACGGTGTCGGCGGCACGCGCACGGCATCGTTCAAGTTCAAGCGGCCGGTCGACAACCCGACGGGTACCGGCATCTTCGAGGAGGAAGTCGAACTCGAAGTGCCGTTGCTGGCGATCGTGAAGGTGCCCAACCTCAGCATCACCAACGTCGACATCACGTTCGACATGGAAGTGAAGTCGTCCTTCAGCCAGAAGGAATCCGAAGACAAGAAGGCCGAGTTCGCGGCCGACATGTCGATCGGCTGGGGCATCTTCTCGGCCAAGGTCCACGTGGCCGGTTCCGTCGCCACGCACAAGGAAAACACGCGCACGTCGGACAACTCGGCGAAGTACCACGTCGCCGTCCATGCCGAGGACAAGGGCATGCCCGAAGGCCTGGCCCGCGTGATGGACATCCTGCAGACCGCTTGCGCGCCCCGCAAGATCGGTCCGGCGGTGGCCGTCACCGATGCGAGCACGCCGCCGAAGTAAGCACGCCCCTTCCGCGTGCGTCACCCTTCGCGGCGCCCTGGTCGGCGCCGCGATTCACGGAGTCCACCCATGTTCGATCTCACCGATGTGAAGTTCATCAAGCGCGTGGTCGTCGGTAGCGACAATCCGAACCAGATGCGCTCGGAGGCGCAGGTGGAGGAAGCGCGCACGTTGTTGAACCGCTGCCTCACCGAATCGCCACGCGGCTCCATCGTCGGCATCGAGAAGAGCTTCACGATCCTGCAGATCGGCGAGCACCAGGTGGTCCTGCAATGGCTTTGCTATCACGTCGGCTTCCCACGCAAGCCCGGCTGGCTACAGGAACCCTAGGAGACGCCCATGGCCAGTTGCGGATTCGATACCTTGCTTTACGGTTTACGCGAGGCGGTATGCGCCGCCGCCGAATCGCTGGAGGCGCGCCGCCAGGCGTTGCGCCATGACGACGAGACGCACGCGCTGCACGCGTGGGTTCCTGTTTCGCCGAAGGCGGATGCCGCGCTGGAGCCGGTGGTCATTCCGCTGCGGATGTTCCGCGACAAGCGCAGGCCACACATCGCGGTGATGTCGATCGAGTTCGAAGGACGGTTCCTGCTTAGGCAAGAGCGCGGGTCGTCGAAACCCCGGCTTGTCATCGAGATAGGCAAGCGCCGGTTTCGTTGGCTATCGCGGGCCGGCATGCACCATGTTCGCATCGCCTACCGTTCGGCCGATGCGTGGCAGCCATGCGTCGAGGTCGATGGACAGGTCGTCGATCTGCCGCCGGCCGCCATGGCGGGGAACGGATCGTGAAGCGCCTGACCCGCCTGTACGTGCCCGCGCCATGGGAAGCGGCCCTGTTGGCCGTCGTGGTGCCCTGCGCCGACCGCCGCGGTGGCAGGGCCGTCCTGGCCGCTGTCGTCTTCGCTGTCGTATCGGCGGCCATCGCCGCCGCCTTTTTCTTCCATCCATGATCGGAGGTATCGCATGAATCGTTCAAACCGGTTTGCCCTTCTGGCTACCATGCTGCTTGTCTCGTTCTCGGCAACGATGGCGTCGGCACAACAATCCGTACCCATCAATGGCACATGGCGTGGCGTGCTCACTTCGAGCACGAAGAGCGTGGTGGCCGTGGATGCGCAGTTCGACGCGACCGGTGTGAACCTGCACTTCGACGAGCCCTACAACTGCCGTATTACCGCCAGTCTCCTTGTCGCGGAGGGAACGGCGACGCGCTACCGCTTCAAGCCGTCGACGAACGGCGGTGACTTCTGCACCCGCCTGTATCCGGGCGACCTCGTCGCGACGCCGGGTGCGAAGCAGGTCTCCCTTTCCATGTCGATGAAGAACGCCACGACCTGGACCGGCACCCTGTCCGGTCCTTCCACCTCGCCCTAGGAGAACGTCATGGACCCCGTCTTGCTTACCCGTTTCTGGTTACTCCTCGCCGCCGTGGGTGGGGCGATCCTTCCCGTGGCGCTGAGCAACGAGGAGTCTCGCCGTCGAGCCCTGGTCCAGGTGGTTTGCGGCGCGTTGATGGCGATCTTCCTCGCCCCGGCGCTCGAACGGCGATTCATGCCCGACTCCCCGGCGGAGATCCAGGCGGGCGTATCGTTCCTGGTCGGCTGCTTCGGACTCAAGCTCGCCGTCATCGCACAGCGGTTGATCGACAACCGCGGGGAGTCGCTGGCGAACCGTGTCATCGATCGCATCGCGGGAGGGGAAGGCAAATGAATCTCGACCTGATGATCGTCAACCTCTGCTGCAGCGCGATCATGTCGCTGTGCGGATTCTGGTTGCTCACCGAGCGTTCGATGTCTCGTGCGGTGCGGATCAACTGCGCCCTGGTCGCTTGCGGTGGCAGCGTCAATTCCCTGGGCATGATCGCGGCGCTAAGCCACTATGGTGGTTTCGCCTATGGCGACATCTGGCCGGGCGAGGCCATCGTCAACGTGGGTGCGGCGGCCCTGATGTTTCGCTGGACCTGGCTTTCACGCAGGCAGCGGAAGAGCGTGGAGTCGACCTGACTCCGGTCCTGAACGAACGGCTGCCCCGGCTATTCAGGAACGTTCGAGGTATGCGCGAATTCGGCAGGTGCCCCGTCGGCGCCCTGATCGATGGGGGAAAGTGGACTGATCGGCCATGGATTCGCCATGGTCGAGTCGCAGGATCTGCGCCATTCCAGGCGCAGACTTGCCTACCAGCCACGAGGACCACGACCATGCGCATCCATGCCCGTTCGTTGCTAGCTTCACTCATCACCCTTTCCGTCGCTCTCGGCACGGGCGCGGTCCAGGCACAAACCTCGCTCTCGGGGCTGGGCCAGGCCTGGCCGAATGCCACCGACGTCAGCAGCAGCCCGAACTACCACGTGTACGTGTTCCAGCGTGGCGGTACCCACTACATCCAGGTCAACGACGCCAACGGAACGGTGCGCGGTGCGTTCGCGCGCACGGCATATAGTCTGGTCGGCTTGCCGATCGGTGTGGATGCCACTCGCCTCGCCACACCCGACGAACCGCTGCCGGTGCCGGCAAGCACGACGGGTGAGACCGTTTACGACGACGGCTCGGTGAAGTTGTTCGTGGCGCCCCAGTCCGACGGTACGACGCAGATGATGATGGTCGGAAGCGACTGCAAGACACCCCCGGAATGTGCCAGCCGCAATCCGTGAAAGCGGCGCTTCACGCTAAGGGAGGGGCCGCATCGGCTCCTCCCTTAGCGGTGATGGGGGGTGGCCGATGCTTCGCGTGCTCGCGAGACGAGTGCCGCCGCGATACGGCGTGCCACTTTCACTCCCAGCAACAGCGATGTGGAAATGACGAAGGAAAGTACCGCCTGAGCCTGGATCATCGCGGGGTCCTGAAGCTCGAACGCGGTCGACGCCATCGCGATGCTCGCCAGCATGCCGCCGATGGCGGTGCCGTGCCATCCATGCCGCCACGTCATTGCAAGCACGGGAATGGCCATCGCGATACGCGCGCACTGGAGGGGGCCATCGCTTAGCTGGGAGGCAACACCCATCAACAGTGCGAGTCCCGGTACGACGAAAAACAGCGCATCGCGGGTGAGTGCGCTATGCCATACGGCACGCCACGTGACGACGTTGGCCGGTTGCCGTGCCAGCCGTTCGCGCAGCGCCATGATAGTCGGCGTGAGTGTGAGAGCGCCGAGGTAGGCACCCAGTATCCAGGCGAGGAAAAGCGAAGTTGTCACGGGTGGCGTCGCCGATCCGTCGCCCATGACCACCGACGCGAGCGCGGCCGAGTTGCTCACCGCGGTGGCTGCCGCGCAAACCAGTGCCGCTCCCATGATCATGCCCATGTTTATCTGCCCGTCGGCGCGCAGGAGTGTCGTGCGCGTACGCAGCCAGGCAATAGCGGGCATGCAAAACAGGATGGGAGGAATCGAGGCGACGATGGCGAAGTACACGCCGAAGGCCGAGGCGTGCAGTACCGCCATCTCGGCAATCGGTAGCGCCTCGCCGATCGCGAGCGCAGGCCAGAAACGACGCGGTACCAGCAGCAGGCAAGCCAGGCGAAGGCCAGCCGGCAACATCCAATGCGAAAACGAAAAATAGCGTGTCAGCTCGTAACACGCCGCATAGGCTCCTGCGACGGCGACATATCGCCCCCAGGCAAACGGGTCCCTGTTTGTTCCGCCCACGTTATGCCCCTCGCCTCACTCGTCCGGACCGGGTCTGGCCAGGCGATGACGAGGCACTTCATCCACTGGCCGCTGGGTGCCGTGGCGTAGGAAACGGGCTGGCCCGGTTTCGCGACGGCACGACTAGTTTGAAGCTATAGCGGCTTGCCCGCCATCGACTGGAGCCCGTTTCGGACAATTTGCCGATTAAGGGCCCCGATTGAGGGTTACCAGCGTAGCGCGCGTGGCCCGGCCAGGATACCCAGGGCGGCGGGAATGAGCATGCCCAGAAGATACCAGGTGGACCAGAACGGGGGCGCCATTTCCGGGCAATGCAGGCAATACGCGACCGTTCCCGTGGCCCCCGCCAGCAGGCCGACGGCCGCCCCGGCCAGCCGGGGCCGTACCGGTGCCATGCCGCGCACGGCCCAGAGCATGGCGACGAAGGCCGGCATCGCCAGGACGGCGATCAGCACGGGGCATACCCGCCACGTATGGCCGAGGATCAGGGGCAGGTGCGTGCCGGGAGCGGCATGGGCGAGCACCCAGGCCATCGCGCCCCAGCCCAGCGCGACGGGCGTGGCCAGCACCGCCCAGGCCCCTCCCACGCGGACGCCCGGCCGGGCGAGTCGTGACGTCACCCATAGTGCCGCCGTGGCGATGGCGCTCGCGTAGACCAGCCGGAACCAGAATGTCGGTACACGAACCGCCTCGCCGATATCGGGACGGACCCCGAGCAGGAGGATCATCAGGAGCAGTGCGCCCCCCAGCCCGGTTACCCAGGCAAGCGCGAAACGCCGGGCGGGTCCCCGGCGGTCGACGGCGGGGGCCCGGCTGGCCAGCAAGGTGACGAGGTCGTCGGTTTTCATGACCGGCTCCGGATGCGCGCAGCCAATGCCTTCAGGCCCCGGTGGACGCCCACCTTCACCGCCGACTCGGACATGCCGCAGCGCTGCGCCGCTTCGGAAACCGAGAGGCCTTGCAGCTTCACCAGCACGATGGGCAGGCGGTGGCGGTCGGGCAGGGCTTCGAGCAGGACCCCGACATCGCGGCGCGCGTCGGCAGGTTCGACATCCGAGGCGATGAACAGGCCGCCGTCGTCGTCGAAGGGCTCATGCAGGGCCTCGCGGCGCGAATGGGCCCGAAAGAAATCCATCAGCTTGTAACGGGCGATCGCGTGGACCCAGGCGGTCAATGGCTGCTCCGTGCGATACGTGTGCCGTGCATTGTGCACGGCGAGCAAGGTCTCCTGCAGGATGTCCTCGACATCCGCCCGGGCACGGGGGAGACGGCGCCGCAGGTAGGCGCGCAGGTGCCCGGACATGCCGTCGAGGAACTGGCGATAGCCTGCCGCGTCTCCGGCCAGCCCGGCGGCGAAGCAGGCGCGCAATTCGGCCTCGGCCGCCCGCATGCCGCTCGCGTCTTGTCCTTCGGCGGGACTGGCGATCATCTCCCGGCGTTCCATCGACAAGGATTCAGCCATGTTGGGTGGGGCATCGCAAGAGCCTCGACGGGAGGGAGCGCGGCGCCGGGAGGGTGCCGGGAAGGCGAGGGACCAGGGCGACGCGCGGGTGTGCATGTCACGTTATTCGCGGCGAGGCGCGTTTTGGTTACAGCTAGGGAAAAAACTTCGGTGTAACCCTTCGGGCGTCGGACGCGAACTCCCCCTAGACCCGGACATCGTGTCCGTTATCGAAGGAGCATCGCATGAACCGTCACGCCGCCTCGCTTGCCCTCACCCTTGCCGCCCTCGTCGCCGGTGTCGCCCACGCCGACGGGAACCAGGACGCCAGGAAACCCGCCGTCGAGAAATGCTGGGGCGTGGCCAAGGCGGGACAGAACGACTGCGCGGCCGGCCCGGGCACGACCTGCGCGGGCACGGCGAAGGCCGATTACCAGAAGAACGCCTGGAAGAACGTCCCCGCTGGCACGTGCACGTCGATCAAGACGCCCCACGGCATGGGTTCGCTGACCAAGGTGGGCTGACCCGCGATGCGTCCGCCGCTCGCCGCTGGTCTCGGCTTCAAGCCGCGGCACTTCGATGAGGCGCTGCGCTGCGTCTCGCCGGGGTTGTGGTTCGAGGTCCATCCGGAGAACTACATGGGTGACGGCGGACCGCGCCTGGCGATGCTGGATGCCCTGGCGGACCGGCACCCGTTGTCGTTGCATGGAGTGTCTCTTTCGCTCGCGGCGGCGGCGCCGCCCGACACCGGTCATCTGCGCCGGTTGCGTCGACTCGTGGATCGCGTCCGGCCCGTGCTCGTCTCCGAGCACCTGGCCTGGTCGGCGTGGGGCGGACGCTACATGCCCGACCTGCTGCCTTTCCCACGCACCCACGAGGCGCTGGCATGCATCGCCGCGAACATCCTGCGCAGCCAGGAAGCGCTGGGACGCAGCATCTCGATCGAGAACCCTTCCCACTACCTCGCGCTCGATGGCCACGATTGGAACGAGACCGACTTCCTGGCCGAACTCGTCCGCCGGACGGGCTGCGGCTTGCTGCTCGATATCAATAACGTGCATGTCAGTGCGAACAACCTTGGCTTCGATGCCCTTGCCTACCTGCGAGCCTTCCCGCTGCACGCCGTCACCGAGATACATCTCGCCGGGCACGGCGTGGACGAGGATTCTCCGGCGAACCTGTTGATCGACTCGCATGATGCGCCGGTGGGTGAGCCCGTATGGGACCTGTACCGTCATGTGCTGTCGCGAGGTGGACCGCGTCCGACCTTGATCGAGCGCGACGGCAACCTGCCGTCGTTCGACGTATTGCTCCAGGAATGCGTGCGGGCGGGAACGATGCTCGCGGCGCAGGGGCTGGCGGCATGAGCACCCTGGCGGATTTCCAGTCCGCCTTCGTGGAAGCGCTTCACGACGAAGCGTCCACCTTCGTTCCCGCCAACCAGCGTCCTTTCGCCGTCTATCGCAATACCGTGATGCGTGCCTGTATCGATGCGCTGGAGGCGAATTTCCCCTCCGTGCTGTGCCTGGTCGGACGCGACTGGTTTCGTGCCGCCGCGGCGATCCACGCCACGCGTTCACCGCCAAGCGATGTGCGACTGGCTTGTTATGGAGAAGGCTTTCCCGGCTTCCTCGAATCATTCGAGCCAGCGGCGGGATTGCCCTACCTGGGAGACGTGGCCCGCCTGGACCGGCTCTGGAACGAAAGCCTCGACGCCGCCGACGCGGAGCCACTCGACGTGGAGCATCTCGTGGGACGGGCGCCATCCGCGCTGGAAGCCATGCGCCTGCGTGTCCATCCGGCGACGCGATGGCAGGTATCGCCTTTCCCCGTGCTGTCGATCTGGCGGCCGAGCAGGGAGGGTGTCGCGGTCGACGGTGCGCTGGCCTGGCGGTCCGAATGCGCGATCGTCGTGCGCGTGGCCGGCGACGTCAGCGTGCTTCCCGCATCACCCGCCGAAATCACGCTGCTGGAGGCATGCCGGCGGGGCGCCTCGCTGGGTGAGGCCGCCACCGCTGTCTCCAGGGCGCATCCGGACGTGCCCATCGAACTCACTCTTTCCGGGCTGTTGCAGTCCGGCGCTTTCGCCCATTCCTGAGGACTTGCCATGGCTTCGACCACCATCACCGTCACCGCGCGCCGATCACTGCGAGCGCGCTGGAACGCACTTGCCGACCGCATCGAACGATGCGTCGGACACGACATCCTCGCCCTCGTCGCGAGGCTGTCCATCGCGGCGGTCTTCTTCCAGTCGGGCCGCACGAAGGTGGAAGGCTTGCTCACCATCACCGAGGGTACGTACGAGCTGTTCCGCAGCGAGTACAAGATCCCGCTGATTCCGCCGGAGATCGCGGCGCACCTGTCGGCGGGCATCGAGACCTTCGTGCCGATCCTGCTCGTGCTGGGCCTGGCTACCCGTCTTTCCGCGTTCGTCCTCCTGGGAATGACCACGGTGATCGAGGTATTCGTCTATCCGGACGCCTGGCCGACCCATTTGTCCTGGGCGGCGATCCAGTTGTATCTCGTCGCCCGCGGCGGTGGTCGTCTTTCTGTCGACCGTGCCCTTGGCATCCGCTGAAAAAAAGGGTATCCAGCTGTAACCGGATGTACCGGTGCGGCGAATTCGTCCATGCCATCCCGGCATTCCTTTCCGTACGGAGAACGACCATGCATACCGCCACCCACAGCATCGCCGCTGCCGCCGCCATCTTCGCCGTATCGGCTGCTGCGATCTCGGCACCGGCCCACGCCGCCGAACAGGCCGCCGGCAAGACGGTACATTGCTACGGCATCAACAGCTGCAAGGGCACGTCCGATTGCAAGTCGGGCAACCATGAATGCAAGGGCCAGAACGATTGCAAGGGCCAGGGCTTCAAGGCCGTGTCCGTGCAGGAGTGCACGGCGCAGGGCGGCAGCACCACGCCGCCGGCCAAGTAAGGTTCCTGGAATCATCGCCCGGCCGCTTCGGCGGCTGGGTATCTCGTTCGCGGAGCGTGTCATGTCCCATCCATCGCCGATCCCGTTCCATGGATTCGGACTCGGCTTGCGCATTCCGCACTACACCGATTTTCTCGAGGCGCCGCAGCCGGTCGATTTTCTCGAGGTGATCTCGGAAAACTTCATGGTCGACGGTGGCAAGCCGCTCGACGTGCTGATGCGCGTTCGCGAGGGCTATCCCGTCGCCCTGCATGGCGTGTCGATGAACATCGGTTCGTCCGACGGCGTCGACATCCCCTATCTGCGCCGCCTGCGTCGACTGGCGGATCGTGTCGAACCGCTATGGGTCTCGGACCATCTGTGCTGGACGGGTATCGACGGCCACAACTCGCACGACCTGCTTCCGTTGCCCTATACCGGCGAAGCGCTCGACCTGGTCGCCACCAACGTCCATGCCGTTCAAGATGCATTGGGGCGTGCCCTGGTCCTCGAGAATCCATCGACCTATCTCGACTTTCCCGAGACGGCCATGGGCGAAGCCTTCTTCCTCCGTGAACTTTGCGATCGTACCGGTTGTTTCCTTCTCCTGGACGTGAACAACATCTACGTCAGCGCGACGAATCACGGTTTCGATCCGGACGACTGGCTCGAACGTCTTCCGCTGGATCGCGTGCGCCAGGTACACCTCGCCGGCCACAGCCAGGGGCGCGACATGCTCGTGGACACGCATGACGCACCCGTGCCCGATCCTGTATGGGCTTTGTATACGCGTTTCATCGAGCGGCTCGGCGACGTCGCCGTGATGATCGAGCGAGACGACAGCATTCCGCCCCTTCCCGAACTGCTGGCAGAGGTCGCTCACGCACGCGAACTCGCTGACAACGCCCGCCAGCGCGTCGCATGAACCTGCGCGAACGCCAACGCGCCTTCGTGTCCGCGCTGTTCTCGGGCACCGTTCCCGAGGATGTCGATCCCCGTGGCATGGCGGTCCATGCCAACAACTACCGTAGCCAGCTCGTGGCGTGCCTGCGCGATTCCTACGAGAAGACCGCGCTCTGGCTGGGCGACGATGTCTTCGACGCGGTGGCATCGCGCTACGTCGAACGGCACGTGCCTTCGTCGTGGACACTGGACGCGTATGGCGAATCGTTCATCCCGTTCCTCGAACGGGCCTATCCCGCGGATGACGAAGTCGCCGAGCTTGCATGGCTGGACTGGCATCTGCGCCGCGCGTTCTCGGGTCCGGACGCCGAGACCATCGGAGTGGGCGATCTTGCCGCCGACGATTGGGATCGCGTGGAGATCGACTTCGTGCCGACCTTGCGCTTCCGCCCCATGCGAAGCAACGCCGTCGCCATCTGGCGTGCGATCGCCGATGGCATACCCCCTCCGGCGCCCGTAGCCGTGGAGCAGGGCGTGGGCGCACGCGTGTGGCGCAACGGCCTGTCGCCCCAGTTCGCCAGCATGACGGCGGACGAGTCCGCATGCCTCGACCTGGCCCTCACCGGAGCCAGCTTCGGCGAACTTTGCGAATACCTCGGCCGTACCCATGACCAGGAGCGCACGACGCGCATCGCCGGCGGCTGCCTCGGCGCGTGGACGGCCGAGGGCATGATTCGCGGGCTGCGCCGTTGAGACATCGCTACACTGTGGCAATGATCGATGACGCGCATCTCGCCCACGGCCTTGCCGGTGACCACCTCGAGCCCGACTGGCCGCCATTGACGGTGGACGAGGTCGCCGACGTCGTGGCCCGCGTACCGGCGCTCGGCTCATTGCTCTCCATCGACTGGCGTAGCCCCCGGCCGCTCTCCGCGGCCGCGCTGGCGACGACATCATCAGGCCGGGTATTCGTGAAACGGCATCACCGGAGCGTGCGTGACGCGCATGCGCTGGACGAAGAGCACCGATTCGCCGATTTCCTACGGGCGAAGGGCATCCCGGTACCGCGCGTTCTCCGCGATGGTTCGGGCGAGTCCGTGTTCATCGAAGGTGATTGGGTCTTCGAGTTGCACGAGCCCGCATGTGGCGTGGATGCTTACCGTGATGCGTTCTCATGGTCGCCCATCGGCGGCGTGCAGCACGCCCGTGCCGCTGGCGCCATGCTCGCGCGTCTGCATGCCGCGGCGGAGGACTTCCACGCGCCGCAACGCGGCACGCATATCCTCGTCGCACGCGCGGAGATCCTCGCCTCGCCAGACCCCCTCGCGGCGGTCGCTTCGCAGTTGTCCGCGCGGCCAGCTCTGGCCGCCTATCTCGGCGAGCGCGACTGGCGAACGGAGATCGGTGCGGCGGTCGAGCCCTGGCATGCCCGGGTGGCCGATGCCCTGCGGACGCAGCCGCCTCTCTGGACCCATGGCGACTGGCATGTTTCCAACCTCTGCTGGAGTGGGTTGGACGACGGTGCGGACATCACCGATGTGCTGGATTTCGGCTTGTCGGCCGTGACCTTCGCTTTGTTCGACCTCGCGACCGCCATCGAGCGCAACGCGATCGCCTGGCTCGACATCGAGCGAGGCGATATCGCCCGTCACGACCTCGCACTGGCCATCGTCGAGGGGTACCGCTCCGTCAGGCCGTTGGACACGGCCCAACTCCACATCCTGGCGAACCTCCTGCCCATCGTCCACCTGGATTTCGCCCTGTCCGAGGTGGAGTATTTCGAGGGCATCACCCGTCGCCGCGACCACGCCGACGTGGCCTACCACACCTTCCTGCGTGGTCACGCCGCCTGGTTCACCGGCCTGCACGGACAGGCCCTGCTCACGGCCATTCGCGGCATCGCCTGACGTTTCGTGGTTCAATAGGCGTTCTAGAAGCGGGGGTGCCCGGCGAATGCCGGGCTGAGAGAGTCCCTTGGAACCTGACCCGGTTAATACCGGCGTAGGGAGCTTGCAGAGCCACGGAATCCCCACGGGGCGACCTGGTTCGCCGTCGCTTCGTCCGTGAACCCCGAAGACGACGATGACCCTCACCCGTACCCCGCTCGCCCTGGCCCTGCTTTCCCTTGTCACCGTGGCACACGCCACGGACGATGCCGCGTCGCAACCGCAGCAGGCGCGCACGCTGCCCGCCGTGGACGTCCACGCGACCACCGCCAGTGGATACCGCGCCGCCGATTCCCAGCTCGATACCTTCGGCAGCTTCGGCAGTGCGCCGTTGCACGACACGCCGGCGGCGATCACCGTCATCACCCGGGCGCAGATCGACGACCGCCAGCCGCGTTCGCTGAGCGAGCTGGTGCGCGGCGACGCCGCGATCAACGACAACTACGCGCCGGCGGGCTACTACCAGGATGTCTCGATACGTGGTTTTCCGCTGGACCTCGCCACCGGGTTCCGCTTCAACGGCATGATCATGTCCGCGGAACAGCTGCTGGCCCTCGAAGGCAAGGACCGTGTCGAAGTGTTGAAGGGCCTGGGCGGACTCGAGGCCGGCGTGGTCGAGCCGGGTGGCCTGGTCAACTACGTGAGCAAGCGCCCGGCGGACGTTCATACGGTCACCGTCGGTACCGATTCGCACGGCTCCAACTACGAGGCGCTGGACCTCGGTACGTGGTTTTCACCATCGTTCGGCGTGCGCGTGAACGCGGCGAACGAGAAGACGCACTCGTACATCGAGCATGCCGATGGCCGTCGCAGCTTCGTCTCGATCGCCGCCGACTGGAAGATCACCGACAAGGCCACGGTGCTGCTGGATACCGATTACCAGACCAGTGGCCAGCGTTCCGCCTCGGGCTACCAGTTGCTGGGTGGCACGAACCTCCCGGCGCATCCGAGCCGCACGGAGCTGCTCGGCTACCAGTCCTGGCAGCGTCCGGTCGGCATCCATTCGAGCAACACCTCGTTGCGTTTCAACTATCGCTTCGACGACAACTGGAATGCGCAGGTGTCGGCGGGCCACAGCCATACCGTGATCGACGACAACGTCGCTTTCGCCTACGGCTGCTTCTATGCGGCATCGTGCGCTTCAGGCGCTACACCTGGCTATTTCTTCGCGCCCAACGGCGATTACGACGTCTACGACTACCGCAGCCCGGACGACACACGGCAGAACGACGAGTTGCGTGGCGTGCTCACCGGCACGTTCGCGACCGGCGCACTCGATCATGAGGTCAACCTCGGCGCCTCGGCGTTTCGCCGAACGGTCGACCAGCGTCCCTATGTCTACGACTACGTGGGCACCGCCAATATCGACGACCCGGTCGTGCCCGCTTTCGACCCGTCGCCGAACCAGCCCGGGCCCTCCGCACGGCGCCTTACGAGCTGGCAGCGCACGTTGTTCGCCATCGACCGCGTCCATCTCGGCGAGGCATGGCAGGTGCTCGCGGGTGCGCGTTTCGTTCGCTTGAACGAGCGTGCATACGACGACACCGGGGCGCTCGAACGCACGACACGGATGACCAAGACGTTGCCGCAGGCGGCGGTCCTCTGGCAGCCGAACGCGCCACTCACGACCTACGTCAGTTATGGCGAAGGCCTGTCGCTCGGTCGCGAGGCGCCCTATTGGACGTCGAATGGCGGCACGACGCTCGCGCCATTGCACTCGCGCCAGGTCGAGGCCGGCGTGAAGTACGCGGTCAACGATGCGCTCGACTTGCAGGCGGCGATCTACCGCATTCGCCAGTCGTACCAATTCGCGCGTCCCGACGATACGGCGGAAGGCTTTACCTTCGTGCAGCAGGGCCAGGAGGTGCACACGGGCCTGGAACTCAACGCGGCCGGCCGCATCACCGACAACCTGCGCCTGACCGCCAGCGCGAACATCATCCGTGCCCGCGCCGAGAACACGGGCACGCCGGCCTACGAGGATCACCAGGTGGTGAACGTGCCGCGTTGGCGAACGGCCGTCTACGCCGACTACAGCCTCCCGTTCGCACCGGGACTCGCGATCCTCGGTGGCTGGCGCTACGCAGGCACCAACGTCGCCACGCCGGATGGCGCCACTCGCGTACCCGCCTACCACGTGTTCGATGCGGGGCTCCGCTTCGCCACGAGCATCCGCGGCCACGCGACGACGCTGCGGCTCAACGTCGACAACGTCTTCAATCACTTCTACTGGCGCGACACCGGCACGTCGGGGGGCGACAGCTATCTCTTCCCCGGGATGCCGCGGCTGGCCCGCCTGTCGATGACTTATGAACTTTGAGCTATCCCTCTTCGAACTGTTCGCCGCGCTGGTCAGCGCGGCGGGTGTATGGCTGACCGCCCGGCGCAGTCCCTGGTGCTGGCCCGTGGGATTCGTATCGGTCGCCGCGTATGCGTGGATCTTCGTCGACGCGAAGCTCTACTCCGATACGCTGCTGCAAGCGGTCTTCGCGGTGCTGATCCTCTATGGCTGGCACCGCTGGCTGCGCAACCTCGATGGCAGCGGCCATGTCCGGGTGGCGACCTTGCCGCCCCGAGACGCGCTGCTACACCTGGCGGTTGGCACGGCGGCGGCACTGGCATTGGGTTACGCGATGCACCGCTACACCGATGCCTCGCTGCCCTGGTTGGACGCGGCACTGACCGCCTTCAGCCTCGTTGCCCAGTGGTGGCAGGCAAGGCGCCACGCGGCGGCATGGTGGCTGTGGATCGCGGTGGACGTGATCTACGTGGGCGAGTACGCCTATAAGTCCTTGCCGATCACGGCGGTGCTCTACGCCGGATTCGTCGTTCTCGCCGCGATCGGCCTGCGCGCATGGCGTCAAGGCGATCCGTCACCTCAAGGGACGTGAGGGCGCCGCCTGCGACGGCGTAGGTGCAATTGGTGAAGATTTTCAGAAAACTTCTATGTGCCACGCCAGCGCGATCCCTCATCATGCATCGGTCGCCGCAGGTCGGAACGGCTGGCTCAAGGACTTGAGCCCTGTACTGGCCAGTGAACGGCAACGGCCGGGGCGTGGGACGCGCCCCGGCCGTTCTTCGCCTGCCCGCTATGGCTTGGCGGAGGCGCCCCAATCGTCGGGGCCGAAGCTGAGGTGAAGCACTGCCTTCGTGTCGTCCTGTAGGGGCGGGTTGTAATCCAGCGTCGTGCAACCGGTGGCTAGCTGTCGCTTGGCCGCCAGGGTCATGGCTTTCGCCATCTGGCCGGCATAGGCCTGCGTGCCCTTGTGATCTCCCCTGATAACCACGCGGTAGCCATCCGCGCTGACGCCATCCTGGAAATCGGGCGGGGGCGACTGCCCGGGCGCCAGGGAAGCCACATCCATCCGCTTTCCGCAGGTGCCCACGCTGACGATGTCCACGCTGCCCAGCAGGCTGCCGATGAATCGATCCGCGTTATCCACCAGGGAGTCCACGGCATCCACCGTCGTGGTGAGGCGGATCTTCACGAAGTACATCTTCCGATAGAAGAGGTAGGTGCGCGAGGTGAGCATGTCCTGCTGCGCGTCGAACACGATCGGAAGGAAACGGCCTTCCAGCTTCTTGCCCCCCGGGAGGCGCGCCGTATACGCGGCCTCGTCTCCCCACCACACGTTCCGGTAGATCTGCTGGCGCTCGGCATAGGCCACCGACTCGCGAAAGTCCTCGGTGGCCCGGCGCAGCATCGTGGCTTCGTCACCTTCACCCGCCGGATAGATGAATACGTCGGCGATGATCCAGTCGGCCTTGTCGATGTGATAGCGCAATGAGACACCGGCGGCGATGTCGCCCTCGTCCGCATAGTTCTTCACGGCCGCGAGGGTCGCATCGGCCAATCGCTTGGGCGCGATGATCCAGGTGTCGTCGATGACACCACGATGGCTCCCCGCATCGGGCACCGCGAAAGGCGGGCTGGCCGGCGCCTCCTGCGCACCGCTGCCCATGCTGGCCATCAGGCCGATCACTACGGGAATCACCTTCCACCGCGACATCGTCACAACAACCCCTGGATAATCGAACGCGAACCCCGTGCGCGCACTATAGCCATCCGTTCGCCTCAACGGGAGCGGTTCGCGGCACGAAGCCGTCGACGCAGAAAAGCGAGGGTCAAGGCTTCCAATTTTCGAGGAAAACGCAGCGCCGCTTCGGGAACGCGGCGGTGCAGTTCGCCCTCCCGCCAGCCGGAGAAAACCTCCGGGTGGATGTACGACGCGCGGCACACCGCCGGTGTGTTACCTAGTACGGTCGCGACCTGCTTGACCGCGCTCGCGAGGATCGCCTTCAGCGCGCGATCCCCACCATCGACGGGAAGCGTGGTCGCGCCGAGCACGGCCACGGCTTGCACGGTACCGCCCCAGGTGCGGAAATCCTTCGCGGTGAATTCGCCACCCATGACCTCGCGCAGGTAGTCGTTCACCATGCCTGAATCCACCGGCTGGCAATGGCCCTCGTCGTCCACGTACTGGAACAGGCGCTGCCCGGGCAGTTCCTGTACGCGCCGCACGACCTTCACCAGGCGGCGGTCGTCGAGGTCGACGTCACGCCAGAGCCCGCTCTTGCCACGGAAATGGAACGTGATGCGGCCCCTGCGCACGGCGACGTGGCGCGAGCGCAGCGTGGTCAGCCCGTACGAGTTGTTCTGCTTCGCGTAGCTGTCGTTGCCCACGCGGATCATCGTTTCCTCGAGCAGGCTCACGACCAGGGCGAGCACCTTGTCGCGCGGCAGGCCGGGCAGGGCGAGGTCCTTGCGTAATCGCCGACGCAACTTCGGCAAGGCCTCGCCGAACTCCAGGATACGCTCGAACTTTCCGCGGTCCCGCACGTTTCGCCAGCGTGGGTGGTAGCGGTACTGCTTGCGGCCGCGCGCATCACGCCCGGTGGCTTGCAGGTGACCGCGTTCGTTCGTGCAGATCCATACGCTCGTGTAGGCGGGGGGGATGGCGAGCGAGCGGATGCGCTGGAGTGTCGATGGTTCGGTGACCGGCTTGCCCTCGGCATCCAGGTATCGGAACGAGCGGCCCCGCTTGCAGCGGGTGATGCCTGGATCGGTATCGCACACATAAACGAGGCCCGCCGCTTTCGCGTGGGCCCGTTCGACATCTGCCACCACGAGGGCGTCGGCCGGAGGTTTCCTGGACATGGCCGGCACTATGTTCCGGCGGCCGATCAAGGCCGGGTGAACGACCCGTCAGCCGACGCGGCAGAACACCGCCTTGAGGTAGCGGTTCTCCGGCACGTTGCTCGCCACGGGATGGTCCGGGCCGGCGCCGGCGACGTGCAGCACCTGGATGTCACGGCCGGCGTTCAACGCCACGCGACGGATCATCTCGAGGAAGTCGTCCTCGCCGACCAGTCCCGTGCAGGAGCAGGTGAGCAGGATGCCGCCGGGTGCCAGTACGTCCAGCGCCGTGCGATTCATCGCGAAGTACTTCTTCAACGCGTTGACGACCTGGTTGCGGTCACGGGTGAGCTTGGGTGGATCGAGGACGATGGCGTCCCAGGTGTCGCCACGGGCGATCGCCGCGCGCAGCCATTCGAAGACGTCGCCCTGCTCGAAGCGAGCCTCGACGCCATTCATGCGTGCGTTCTCGCGAGCCACCTCGAGGATGGCGGCATCGGCGTCCACGCCCGTCGCTTCCAGGGCGCCGGCCTTCATCGCATGCACCGCGAAGCCCCCTGCGTTGCAGCACAGGTCGAGCACGCGGCGGCCGCGTGCAAGCCCGGCGAAGCGGCGGCGGTTGTCGCGCTGGTCGGCGAAGAAGCCCGTCTTGTGGCCCAGGCCAGGAGCGGCGTGGAAGGCCAGTCCGTGTTCGTGCACGTCCACGGCCGACGGCGCGTCGTTCGAACGCACGTCGAAGGATTCCTGGCGTTGCACGTGCTGTTCGGCGAACCAATACAACGACGACCCGGGGAAGTGACGCAGCAGCTCGGCGTGGATCGTTTCACGGAAGCGCCACATGCCGGCGGCGAAGTACTCGACCACGAGATGGCCGGCGTAGCGGTCCACCACCAGGCCGGACAGCCCGTCGCCCTCGCTGTGCACGACGCGCCAGGCGTCGCTCACCTCGTCCAGCCGAAGCAGTTCGCGGCGCAGTTCCACGGCGCGGGCGATACGGGCCGCGATCCAGCCCTCGTCGATGGCCTGGTCCGGGTCCGTGGTCAGGAGGCGGAGGGCGACGCGCGCATGACCGTTCCAGAAGCCACGGCCGACGAAGCGTCCCTTGGCGTCCAGCACGTCCACCACGCTGCCCGGTGGCAAGCGTTCGTCGGGTTTGACGATCTGCGCCGACCAGACCCAGGGGTGGCCGGGGACCCGGTCGGATTTGAGGCGAATGCTGGGGACGGCGGGATTGTTCATCGGTGAATGATACCGGGGCTCAGCGGCCGAAGCGCAGGACGAGCCAGGAAACCAGGGCGAGCAGGTTGATGCCGATGTGCGCGGCCGAGGGCCCGGCGATGGCCAGCAGCCATCCATGTTCGGCGATGGCCCAGTCGAAACCGAGGCGCGGCGAGCGCTGCAGCGTCATCGACAGGTTGGCGAAGGCGCCGCTGGAGAGGGCATAGCTGAAGAAGGGCGTGGCCAGCAGCGGGGCCTGGAGGAACTGCGCCCAGATCGACATCGACGTGCCGCGGCTGTCATTGCTCGCCAGGAGCACGCCGGCAACGAGGATGAAACCGAACAGCAGCACGCCGAGGACGGCCACGATCGCGTCCATCCCGACCACCCGCGCACCCAACAGCCGGTCGAACTGATGGACGAGGCCGAAGAGTCCACCGGCGATCTCGAAGACCGCGATGATACGAACGAAAAAGGAATGCATTGAGGCTCCTGGTAGTGTCAAAGGTCGTCGGCGATTTCGTGCAGGTCGGCGATGTGCTGTTCCCACCAGCGCGCCTCGGCCGCGAAGGGAAACGCCGCCGGGAACGCCGGATCGTGCCAGCGCTCCGCGATCCAGCCGGCGTAGTGCACCTGCCGCATCGCCCGTAGCACGGGCACCAGGGCAAGCTCCGTGGGATCGAAGTCGCGAAATTGCCCATAGCCCTCGAGCAGCGCGTCCATCATCGCCTCGTCCCCGGCGAGCATCCACAGGTCCTGTACCGCCGGCCCCATGCGCGCGTCGTCGAGGTCCACGAAGTGCGGGCCGGCGTCGGTCCACAGGACGTTGCCCGGATGGCAGTCGCCATGCAGGCGGATGGAACGCACGGGGCCGATGGCGTCGATGCGGCCAGCCACGGCCTCGTCGACGCGCCCGGCCGCGTGGCGATAAGCGTCGAAGAGGTGCGCGGGCAGCAGGTCCGAACCCAGCGTCGCCCGCACCGGTGCCTCGATCATGGTCGGGCGATCGAGCGTGGCGCGCGCGTGGAAGCGTTCGCGCGCACCGATGGCGTGCATCCTTCCCAGCAACCGGCCCAGCCATTCCAGTTGATCGGGCGATTCCAGCGAAGGCGCACGGCCACCGCGCCGCGGGTACAGCGCGTAGCGGTATCCATCTTGCCGGAGCAGGCTACGCCCGTTGAAAACCAGCGGCGCCACGACGGGTAATTCCGCCGCGGCGAGTTCCAGCGCGAAGGCGTGTTCCTCTTCGATCGCCGCGTCGGTCCAGCGGCCCGGCCGGTAGAACTTGGCGACGACGAAGCCGCCGTCTTCGAGGCCGACCTGGAACACGCGGTTCTCGTAGCTGTTCAGCGTGAGCAGGCGGCCGTCGCTCCACGAACCCGCCGCGTCCACCGCGGCGAGTACGACATCCGGCGACAGCGCCGCATACGGCGCGGCATCGCTCACGTGCGCAGGTTTCCCGGCGCGCCACCCGTGGAGGGAATCACCGCCATGGTGAGCCGCGAAAGACAGACGAGCTTGCCGCTCTCTTCTTCGATGCGGATTTCCCACACCTGGGTGGTGCGGCCGAGGTGAACGGCCTTGGCGGTGCCGGTGACGATACCGCCACGCACGCCGCGGATATGGTTCGCGTTGATATCCAGGCCTACCGCGATCTCCTTTTCCACGTCGAGCGTGAGCAGGGCGGCCGAGCTGCCGAGCGTTTCGGCCAGCACGACCGAGGCACCGCCATGGAGAAGCCCGAACGGCTGCTGCGTGCGATGGTCCACCGGCATGGTGCCGCGCAGCCAGTCGTCGCCGAACGCGGTGAAGTGGATGTCGAGGGTTTCCATCATCGTGCCACGGCTCCAGCCGTTGATCCGGGCGAGGTCGATGGGTTGCTTCCAGATGGCCATGTTCCGCGTGATCCTGTGGGGCAAGCCGCCATTGTCCTACAATGCGCAGGTGCCCACCGTAACCCTGACATCGTCCGGCAAACGATTCGAAGCCGCAGCGGACGAGACCGTTCTCGAAGCCGCCCAGCGCGCGGGAATCGCCCTCCCGTATTCGTGCCGCAGCGGTGTCTGCGGCAGTTGCAAGGCCACCCTGGTGGAGGGCGAGTGCAGCTACCCGCGCAATCCGCCGGTGGCGTTGTCGGCATCGGCGCGCCAGCACCGGGCCATCCTGATGTGCCAGGCCGTGCCCTGCGGTGATATCGCCATCCAGGCGCGTGAAATCGCCTCGGTGGAAGACATCCCGCATCGGCGGCTGGACGTCGTGGTGGTGGAGCGCCGGGCCCTGGCTCCGGACGTCGTGGGCGTGTGGTTGCAGCCGACGGACAACGAGCGGCTCAACTGGTTGCCGGGCCAGTACCTCGACGTGATCCTCCAGGACGGCAAGCACCGTCCGTTCTCGATCGCCAGCGGCCCGCGCGCGGATGGCCGGATCGAACTGCACGTGCGCCATGTGCCCGGCGGCGGATTCACCTCATGGGTGTACGAATCGCTGCGCGTGGGCGACCACCTGACCATCGAGGCGCCGCTGGGCACCTTCGTGCCCCGTGAGGATTCCGAGCGGCCGATGCTTCTCGTGGCCGGCGGCACGGGCTTCGCGCCGGTGAAGGCGATCGTCGAGCATTTCATCGCGCTCGGCACGCGGCGGCCGATGTTCGTCTACTGGGGCGCGCGCACGGTGGCCGACCTCTACCTCATCGACCTGGCGCGGCGCTGGACCGAGGAGTTGTCCACGATCACGTTCATTCCGGTGCTTTCGGACCCGCAGGCGGCGCGGATGAGCGGTCTGCGCGAAGGGCTGATCCATGAGGCCGTGCTCGAGGATCATCCCGATCTCGCCGACTTCGATCTCTACATGAGCGGCCCGCCGCCGATGATCGCGGCAGGGCGGCAGCTGTTCGTCGAGGCGAACCTGCCGGAGGACCGGCTCTACTTCGATTCGTTCGACGTGGCGCCCGACGTGCTGGATGCGATCCTGCGCGGCCGGGCCGGCATCCACGGGCTCTGATTATTTCTTGCCCTTCACCACGGGCAGCTGCGCGGTCTGCCAGGCGTAGGTGCCGCCGTCGAGCACGAACACCTTGGCGAAGCCGGCCTTGATCAGGCGGTTGGCCGCCTTGCCCACGCCACGGCCGTCCTTGTCGACCAGCACCACCGGCAACTCCTTCGCCTTCGAGAGATCCTTCTGCGTCTCCGGGTCGAACTGGCTCATCGCCACGTTCTTCGCGCCGGGGATGTGCGCCTTCTCGTAATCGGCGCTGGCCGAGAGATCGATGATCAGCGGCGTGTCGCGGTTGATCAGCTGCGTGAGACCGGCCGGCGTCAGGCTCTTCCACTTGCGGAACAGACGACCGACTTCGCCCGCGACCAGGGCGACCAGGATCACCACGAAAAGCGCCACCAGCGCGGTGTGGTTGCTCACGAAGGCGGGCAACTTCTGCAGTACGTCGTTCATCGTGTCTTTTCGCGTCCCAGGGGGGATAAACGGCCGATTATATCGGCTTAGCGGGGCGAGAAGTCCGGCAGGCCGGTCATCAGGCGCCACTTGTTCTTTTCGCGGTCGTAATGCCAGCGCTGGCGGTCGACGATGCTGCGCTCGGCCTGGGTGTTGATGTTCACCGCGCTGATCTGGACCACCTGGACGACATCGTCGTCGCCATCGGGCCGCGGGCCCGCGCCCTCGTCGTAGCCGGTGACGCGCAACTGCTGGAGGCGTCCCTGCTCGACGGAACTGATCGGGTGTTCCTCGGCATAGTCCTTGTCGATGAAGGTCTGCGCCTGGGTGAAGTCGCCCCAGCGGATCGCCGAGGCGTAGCCCATGAGGGTCCGGTTGAGCGCCTCGCTGCGCTTGTCGGCGGCGCAACCCGCGAGGGCCATGAGGGTGAGGGCGAGGGCGGGCAGGGCGAACGGGCGCATGGTGGCTTCCTTCGGGGCGTCGGGCGGCATTATGCCCGGCGTTTGGCCACGAAACGCGCATCCAGGCTGGCCAGGGGCTTGCCGTCGGCTCCCGGTACCACGCAGGTGAAGTCCGCCCGGGCGCGGCCACGGGCGTCGAGGGTGGCGAAGAAGGGTTCCCAACGGGCTCCCGGGGCCAGGCTGGCCTCCGCACGGAGGTCGTCCCACACCGGTGCGAGATAGCGCACGGTGGAGTCGGCCACGAAGACATCGCAGTCGTCGCCGCGTTGGCGCAGGCAGGCCTCGACGAGAGCCCAGCAGGCGATCGTCATCAAGCTGGCCAGGCTGCCGCCGAACGCGCATCCCTTGTCGTTGATGTTGGGCTCCAGCGGCGCGGTCATGGTCAGGCGTTCGCCGTCGAAGGCGGCGATACGCAGTTCCATGGCGCGGGCCAGGGGGATGCCGTCGAGGATGAAGCGCTCGAGATCGGCCAGGGCAGCTTGAATCATGGTCATAAGCCGTCAAGTCTACGAGGCGCGGCGATCCGTTCGCATCCGTATGGCTTGCCCCAACCTTCGGCATTGGTGGCCGCGCCCCCACCTTCCTATGCTGACCTGTCACTCGCAGGATGCCTTGAAGTGAGCCGCTCCCTTCCCCTTCGTAACGTCACCGTCGTCATCACCCGTCCCGCCGGTACCGCCGGCCCCCTCGCCCGCCGCGTTCGCAAGCTCGGCGGCATTCCCGTAAGCGTGCCCGGACTCTCCTTGCGCGCCACGGAAGACGCGGCGGCCGTCGATGCGGCCTTGCGCCGCGCGCTGGAGGGCGACGTGCTCGTGTTCACCAGCCCTGCCGCCGTGCGCTTCGCGGCCGATGTATTGCCCCTGGCCACCCGCGCGGCCGTGATCGCCGTGGGCCGTGGCACGGCGCGAGCGCTGAAGACGGCGAGCGTCGCCGAGGTGCGCTTCCCCGAAACGTCTCAGGACAGCGAGGGGGTGCTCGGGCTCCCGGAACTGGCCGCCGTGGCAGGCAAGCGCGTGGCCCTGGTCGGCGCCCCTGGCGGCAGGGGACTGATCCGCGAGCAACTGGCCCTGCGCGGGGCGTCGATCGAGGAAATCCACGTCTACCATCGCGTGGCGCCCCGTATCGACCGCCGCCACATCGACCCTTTGCTGAAGCTGGGGCGCCGCTCGGCGGTGCTGCTTTCCAGCGCCGAGGCCCTCGATCACCTGCACCGGGCCCTGATCGCCCCGGCCTGGCGTAGGCTGGTCCAGGCCGTGGCGGTCGTCAGCAGCGAACGCTTGCGCGAGATCGCGATGCAGGCGGGATTCGAGCGCGTCGCCGTGGCCCGCTCGGCCCTCCCGGCCGACTTGCTCCAGGCCGCCAGCGAGGTTTCGTTCACCCGCCGTTGAGGGAGGTGTTCCATGCGTTGGCGTATGGCCTGCTAGCATGCCGGGCATGACGAACGAGACCTCTCCGACCGATACCGCCCCGGCTACGCCGGCCCCGGCCGCCACGCCGCCGTCCGCTCGCGCGGCGAAGCCACCCGTTTCCTCGCCCCGCCGAGGCGGCGGTGCATTGGCCGTGGCCATCCTGTTCTCGTTGGCGGCGCTCGGCGCGGCCGGATATACGGCATGGACGGTCTGGAACCTGCGCCAGGACGTCGGCGCGGCCAACGGCCTGCGCGGGCAGGTCGATACCTTGCAGGCGGCGGTCGAGGGATTGCGCGACGACAACGCCACGCTCCGCCGCCGGGTCAGCGACGCCGATGGCGTCAACCGGTCCGCCCGCGAAGAAATGCTCGGCGTTTCCGAACGTACGCGTAATCTGGAAGACGCGGTCGCCAACCTCAGCGAGCGCAGCCTCAGCGGTCACGACGCCATGCTGCTGGACGAGGCCGAATCGCTGCTGCGCATGGCCAAGGAGCGCTTCGCGCTGTTCGGCGACGCCAGTGGCGCGTTGTCCGCCTACGACCTCGCCGACAAGACGCTCGCGGCCGTGAACGACGTCGCGTTCGCCGCGGTGAGGCAGAACGTGGGGGCCGAGCGCGAGGCGCTCGCCGCCGTGGCGCCCGTCGCCCGCGCGAACGACCTGGCGGCGCTGGCCGAGCTGCGTGCGCAGTTGCCGGCCCTGCCCCTGAAGAGTTCCGATACGAAAACGGCCGACACATCACAGCGAGACTTCTGGCAGCGAGCCGGTGACGCCCTCGGCAGCATCGTGAAGGTCAGCCATGACGACGGCACGCCCTTGGGGCTGGCCGACGACAGGATCGCCCGCGAATTGGCCGCGCTGGATGCCGCGCATGCCGAGGCAGCAGTGCTCGCTTACGACGACGTGAACCGGCAAGCGGCGTTGAAGCGCGTCGACGCCACGCTCGCCGCGCGCTTCGACACGTCATCACCTGCGGTGCAGGCCGCGCGTTCGCGTGTGACGGCGCTGCTGGCCAGCCAGGCGAAGGGCGCCGAACCGAAGCTTGGTGCCGCGCTCACCGAATTGCGCAACCTTCGCTCCGTGCATGCGCTGAAAGGTGGCGCATCCACGGCGGCTCCCGCGCATGCGGGGTCGGCCGCGACGCCGCACGAGGACACGCCATGAAGCTCTGGCGCTGGATCGTCGGCCTGATCCTCATCGCGGCGATCGCCGCCTTCGCCTGGCACTGGGTCGCGGACGACCCCGGCTACGTACTCATCCATCTGCGCGGCACCAACGTGCAGATGACCGTGGTGACGGCGGTGGTACTCCTGCTGCTCGCCTGGGCGGCGGTCTCGGTGCTGGTCGCCCTGATCCGGTGGCCGTTCGGCGCGATGACACGGCGCCATCGCCGGCTGAGCCGGCAGCGTCTCGCCGACGGCCTCGTATCGTTGATCGAGGGGCGCCACGGCGAAGCGGAGCGCGACCTCAACCGGGCGGCGCGCTATCCGTCGGTACGCGGTCCGGCCTTGCTCGCCGCGGCCGAAGCCGCGGAACGCCACGGCGAATCGGCACGCGCACTGGAAACGCTCGACCAGGCCGCGCAGGAGGCGCCACGCGCCGCGCGCGTCATGCGCGCACGCCTGCTGCGCCGTACCGGCCGACCAAACGAGGCAGCCGCCTTGCTGGCGCCCGAAGCCAACAGCGGCGGCCTGACACCCGCCGGCTGGGTCGAGTTCGCGGAGGCCTCGCTCGAGGCTGGCGAACCGCGCAACGCCTTGCGTGCCCTCGACCCGCTGCAAAAAAGCGGTGAGTTGGGCTCGCGCGCCTACGCGGAGATCGAGTCGCGCGTCGTCGCCGCCTATGTACGTAGCGCCCCCGATGGTGCTTCTCTGGCCACGTTGTGGTCGCAATTGCCGAAAGGCCAACGCCGCCTGCCTGCCGCCGTGGACGCTTATGCGCAGCAAGCCGCACGGTTCGGCCAGACGATGGCCGCGATGGACGAGATCGAAACCGCGCTGCGCCGCGAATGGTCGCCGTCGCTTGTCGCCACCTACGGAAGCATGGGCGCGGAAGACCTGGAGCAGCGCCTGCGTCGTGCCGAAAGCTGGATAGACACCCATCCCAACGATGCCATGCTACTCACCGCCGTCGCGCGCATGTGCGTGCGCGTGCGTCTTTGGGGCAAGGCGAAGCCGTACCTCGAACGCGCGCTGGCGATCGAACCGAGCGCGGCCGCCTGGGAAGCCCTTGGCGATGTCTACGTCGGTGAGGACCATCCGGAACTCGCCCAGCGTTGCTATCGCAATGCCCTGGCGCTCGCCCGCGGGGAAGCGATCGAGGCCTTGCCGGATGAATTGCGCAGTCGTCGTATCGACACGCGCGTCACGGCAGTGGAAGAGCGCGACCAGCATGGCGTGCCGCGCTTGTCGCCCTGATCATCGAGCGGTTTGTGCGTGCCAGTGACCAGCCCGTTGGCAACGGTGAGCGCGGGCCTTGAGCGTGTCGATTTCGTCCGCGCGTTTCCCTTCGAACGCATCGGGGCTATTCAGCTGCGTATAGAGCTCCACGCATTGCCGTGGCGTGTCCGGGGGAAGTGAGGCTTCCAAGGGCGAAGTCATCGAGGTGGCCCTTGAACGCGGCCAGCCCTGGATCGCGAGGTTGACGAATCCAATGACTACTGCCAGTACGAGAAACGCGGCAAGACGCGACGTCGACCGTTGTTGTTCACGTTCGCGCTCTGCCACCGCTTGCGCGGGAAGATAGGCGGTCTCTGGTGCGGCGATCTTCATGAAAACGTCGCGAGCGGACGCCGATTGTGCGTCAAACGCGGCGTGCCATGCCTGAAGGGTTTCGCCCGACAGGTGAAGGCTGAGCCACGCGGGAAACCGTTCGTTGAGCTTCGCGATCTCCGGCCAGTGCCGGATCAGGGCTTTGTCGAGGTGCGTCTCCGCGCGTGCAAAAAGTTCCAGCCATGCCCGTTGGCGATCCGGCGCGAGCGAGAGCCATGCTTCGCGCTGTGACAGCACGCTTTCGATCCACCGGCCTCGTTCCCCCAGAGCAGCGAGGTGTCCCACCTCGTCCCAGTGGAAGCGTGTTTCGGCGGCGGCGAACACCTCGGACCGGTGCGCGATACGCTGCAGTCCGACAAGGTCGATCAGGTGTTCCTCGAACTGGCCGGGTGCGTCGATATACTGCGTGCGCAGTTCCACGAGGATATCGTCGAGCATGCGCGGTATGCCTTCGGCCCGATGTGCGCCGACATCGGCGGCGAATCGCCAGGCAAGCGTCACCGTGTAGTCGACCGGGAGGGACGGCGATTCCTCGGGTGATGGCTTGTCCACCGCGCCACCCGTCGTGCTGCTGGCCGTGAGTGCAGGCGCTTCGCCGCTCGTGGCCACCGTGGTGTCCATCTGTTCGCACCACGCGCGTGCGGCTTCGTAGGCGTGGCGAAGGCGCTGGAAGGCGTCGGGATCGGTCGCCGGATCGATTTTCCGGACCGCCGCCGCGTACGCCCGGCGCACGGCGATCTCGTCCGCATGCGCGGGAAGTCCGAGGATGTCCAGGTGCCAGGGCAGCGTCATGCTCAGCTCGCCGGGTCCCGTGCGAATCGGTCATCACGCTCGATCGCCTGCAAGGACTCGCGGAATGCCAAGGCATCGCGTGCGATCAGTCGCTGGTCCTGCGTGGCGAGCGCCTGCTCGAAACGGAGGATGACACGGCCGAGCCGCTCGCGAGGCTCGCCTAGCAGTTGTTCGTAGAGACGTTCCGCGCGAGCGAGCAGGGTGCGGTTTTCGAGCGTGTCGCGCGGGTGTATCTTGAGGACCGACAGCGCCTGCAACCGTCGTGCGATCTCCTCCGCAGGCATGTGCGCATCGCCGCTTTCGATCACCAGCCGCCTCACCTCGCCGCTGGCGACGACGGTCACCTCGACTTGAAGGAGGCCGTTCACGTCATAGGTGAAGCGGACATCGACGCCATCGCCGTGCCCTGGGCCGGGCAGGAGGGGAATGGTGAGTTCACCGAGCGCGATGTTGTCGCGAACCATGCGCGATTCGCCTTGGTAGACGCCGATGCGAATCTGTTTCTGGTCGGGCGTCACCGGCGAAAAGCGCTCGACGCGACTGGCGGGAACGACGGTATTGCGTTGGATCACCGGCGCGAAGAACCCTGGTGCCTGCGACCCGTTGTCCAGCTGGCGCACGACCTCGGTACCGAGCGTATACGGGCAGACGTCCGTCATCACCATCTCGTCGAGCGCCTTGTCCTTCATCTTCAGCCCCGCCTGAACCGCGGCACCCATGGCGACCACTTCATCCGGGTTATGCCCGACGGCGGGGAAGCGGCCGAACATGCGCGTGGCGAGCGCGCGGATCATGGGCATGCGCGTGGCACCGCCAGTAAGGACCACGCTGTCGAGATCCGCGGCACGGATACGCGCGTCACGCATGGCGCGCTCGATCGGGCGCCAGAGGCGGTTGAGCAGCGGTTGGGCTAGTTTCTCGAACGCCTCGGCGTCGATGTCGACCCGGATCGAACGGCCCTCGTAACGAACGTCCAGCGAAGCACTGCCACTGGCGCTCAGTTCCCGCTTGACCCATTCGGCGCTGGCCGCCAGGCGCTGCATGAAGCGCGGATCGTCACGCGCCGCTTCAGGCGCGCCATTCGCGAAGGCGAGATCGGCGATCAACGTGGTGAAGTCCTGGCCACCGAGCATGTTGTCGCCCGCGCTGGCGCGTACCTCCATGACGCCCTCGAACATTTCGAGGATGGATACGTCGAACGTCCCGCCGCCGAGATCGAAAACGAGGAATTGCGTCTCGCTACCGGCCTCGTGAAGCCCATAGGCGAGCGCGGCGGCGGTCGGCTCGTTGAGCAGGCGTTCCACCTTGAGGCCGGCGAGTTCGCCAGCCAAGCGCGTCGCCTTGCGCTGTGCGTCCGAAAAATAGGCGGGCACGGTCACGATGGCCTCGGTGACCGGTTCACCGAAGAAAGCCTCGGCGTCCGCCTTGAGCGATCGAAGGACCAGGGCGGAAAGTTCCTCCGCACGATAATCGCGATCGCCCAGGCGCACGCTGCGAGGGCTGCCCATATAGCGCTTGAACAGCGAGGCGGTCTGTTGCGGATGGGTCTGCAGGCGCTCACGGGCGGCCTCCCCGACGAGGATGCTGCCATCCTCGTCGACGCCGACGCACGACGGTGTCAGGACGCCGCCGAGCGCATTGGGGATCAGGCGCGGAGCGCCGTCCAGCCACGCCGCGACGAGACTGTGGGTCGTGCCCAGATCGATGCCGACGATCATGTGCTTCCCTTTCCCCTTCCTCCGCGCGCCGGCTGTCCGGCCGGACGCCCCCTACAACGCGGTCAGATTCGCGTAAGCGTAAACCAACCACTTGCTCCCGGCATCTTCGAAGTTCACCTGCACGCGCATGTGCGCCCCGGCGCCTTCGGCGCTGACGATCGTTCCTTCGCCGAATTTCGGATGGGTGACCCGCTGACCGAGGCGTATCGGCGAAGCCTCTTCCACGGCCGACGACGCGTAGCGGTCCGCATAGGCCGGGCGCGACACCTGGACGCGCGGGCGCAGTTCGTCGATCAGGTCGGGGGGAATCTCACCAAGGAAGCGGGAGGGCCGGGCCAACATCTCCGTGCCGTGCATGCGGCGCGATTCCGCATGGGAGAGGTAAAGCCGCTCCCTGGCGCGCGTGATGCCTACGTAAGCCAGGCGGCGCTCTTCCTCCAGGCGGTTGTCTTCCTCCGTGGAGCGCTGGCTCGGGAACAGGCCTTCTTCCATGCCGACCAGGAAGACCACGGGAAACTCCAGGCCCTTTGCCGAATGCAGTGTCATCAACTGCACGCAATCGTCCCAGGCCTCGCCCTGGCCTTCGCCGGCCTCAAGCGCGGCATGCGACAGGAAAGCGGAGAGTTCGTTGAGCCCGGCATCGACGTCTTCCGGAGTCATCTCGAAGCGGCTGGCCACGTTGACCAGCTCGTCCAGGTTCTCCACCCGGGCTTCGCCGTTACCGCGCTTGTCGTTCTCGTAGAAGTCGCGCAGTCCGGTGTGGATGATGGCGTGCTCGATCTGTTCGGCAAGGCCGAGCGCACTTGGCGCGTCGTTGCCTTCGCCGTCGCTTTCACCATGGCCGGCGAAGGTGCGTGCGAGGTTGTCGATCAGGCCGATGAAGGCTTTCACCGCGTTTTTCGCGCGGCCTGCCATCGATCCGATGGATGCCTCGGTGAGCGATGCCTCCCACATGGAGCTGCCATCGGTGCGCGCGCGCCGGCGCAGTTCGTCGAGCGTGCGGTCGCCGATGCCGCGCGGCGGCGTGTTCACGGCGCGTTCGAAGGCGGCGTCGTCGTGGCGATTCGATGCGAGGCGAAGGTAGGCGAGGGCGTCCTTGATCTCGGCGCGTTCGAAGAAGCGAAGGCCGCCATAGACACGGTAAGGCAGGTCGCGCTGGATCAGCTGTTCTTCGAAGTTTCGCGACTGGGCGTTGGAACGGTAGAGGATGGCGCAGTCGCGTGCGTTGCCGTGTTCGGCGACGTATTCACGGATGCGCTCGATGACGAAACGTGCCTCGTCCTGCTCGTTGTACGCGGCATACAGGGCGATGCGTTCACCTTCGCCGCCATCGGTCCACAGCTGCTTGCCGAGACGGCCCCCGTTGCGCGCGATGACCGCGTTGGCGGCCTTCAGGATCGTCGAGGTGGAACGGTAGTTCTGTTCCAGGCGGATCGTCTTCGCACCCGGGAAATCGTGCAGGAACTGCTGCACGTTCTCCACCTTGGCACCGCGCCAGCCATAGATCGCCTGGTCGTCGTCGCCGACGACGAAGGCTTGGCCGGTACTGCCGGCGAGCACGCGTATCCATGCGTACTGCAAGGTATTGGTGTCCTGGAATTCATCGATCAGCAAATAGCGCCAGCGATCCTGGTAGTGCTTGAGGACCTGCGGGTCCTTCAGCCACAACTCGTGGGCACGCAGCAGGAGTTCGGCGAAATCCACCAGTCCGGCCCGCTGGCATTGCTGTTCGTAGGCCTTGTAGATTTCCACGAAGGTGCGGGTCACCGGGTGGTCGCGATGCTCGATCGCGTCGGGCCGCTTGCCTTCGTCCTTCCAGTTGTTGATCTGCCACGACGCCTGGCGCGGCGGAAAGCGTGCCTCGTCCAGGCCCATGCCGGCGATCACGCGCTTTATCAGCCGTTGCTGGTCGTCGGAATCGAGGATCTGGAAACCTTCGACCAGGCCTGCCTCGCGCCAGTGACGGCGCAACAGCCGGTGCGCGATGCCGTGGAACGTGCCCACCGTGAGGCCTTGCGTACCACCGGGAATGATCCCGTCCAGGCGGGTGCGCATCTCGCCGGCGGCCTTGTTGGTGAACGTGACGGCGAGGATCGCCCACGGAGGTACCCGCTCCACCTGGGTGAGCCAGCCGATGCGGTTGGTGAGTACCCGGGTCTTGCCCGAGCCGGCGCCGGCGAGGATCAGGTAATGACCGGGCGGGGCGCTGACGGCCTCACGTTGGGCGTCGTTGAGGGAGTCGAGAAGGTGGGAAACATCCATGCACCTATTGTAACGGTTGGGGGCCGTCCCGGCCCCCGCGCCGCATCACCGCTTCTGCGCGATGCCAGCCACCGCGACGATGCCGCCGATGACGATGCCGGCAATGCCCACCCATTGCGGAATGGCCTTGTCGTGCGTGGCTTCGATCTTGGCCGAACCGATGGAGGCGATCGTGTCGGTCTTGCTGTAGCTGCCGTTGCCCAGGGTCACCCAGAGGCCGAGGCCGATCAGGATGACGCCGACGATGATGAGACCTGCACGCATATGCGTTCCCCTCCTGGTTCGATGTGGCCGAGAGGATGCGGGTGTGAATGTGCAGGCTTTGTCTTTGTCCCCGGCAAAAAAAACCCCGAGAGCCAGGGGAGCTCTCGGGGCCGGTGGATGGTCGGATCCAGGGGAAGATCGGACCGTCCGCAGGGTGACTCCAGGGAGGTGGAGTCCACCGATGGGACGCCGTTGCGTGCGTCCGAAGATATAGACGTCCGGGAACGGTCGAAGTTGCAATGCGGGACGAAAAAAAGTCAGCCGGCGTTCATGGGGCCGATAATCAGTGACTTGGCGCCGCCTCACCTGAACGACTATACGGAAATCTTACGTTTGGATGGCCATTCGCCCGGTCAGTGGGCTTCGTCCCAGTTCGCGCCGACGCCGATATCGACCTGTAGCGGCACGCTGAGCGTGGCGGCGCCGGTCATGTGCTTCTCGATACCCGCGCGGACCTCGTCCACCGCCTCCGCGCGGACCTCGAAGACCAGTTCGTCGTGTACCTGCATGAGCAGGCGCACGTCGTTCCGGGGTTCGATCCAGGCGGCCACGGCGATCATGGCCCGCTTGATGATGTCGGCTGCCGTGCCCTGCATCGGTGCATTGATCGCCGCGCGCTCGGCGCCGGCACGGAAGGCCTGGTTGCGCGAACTGAGGTTCTCGAGGTACAGGCGCCGGCCGAACAGGGTCTGTACGTAACCGTCGCGGTGGGCCTGCTCGCGCGTGGCGTCCATGAAGGCGCGCACGCCGGGATAGCGCGAGAAGTAGCGCCCCATGTAGTCGGAGGCCTCGCCACGGTCGACGCCAAGCTGGCGGGCGAGGCCGAACGAGCTCATGCCATACATCAGGCCGAAGTTGATCGCCTTGGCCGCGCGGCGCTGGTTCGTGGTGACCTCGGCCGGCGGCACGCCGAATACTTCCGCCGCCGTCGCCCGGTGCACGTCGCCGCCTTCCTGGAAGGCGCGGAGAAGCCCTTCGTCGTTGGACAGGTGGGCCATGATGCGCAATTCGATCTGCGAGTAGTCGGCCGCGAGGATGCGCCAGCCCTCCGGCGCGACGAACGCCTGGCGGATGCGCCGGCCTTCCTCGGTGCGTACGGGGATGTTCTGCAGGTTCGGGTCGGAAGAACTGATGCGGCCGGTGGCCACGGCGCCCTGGTGGTAGCTGGTATGCACGCGGCCCGTGCGTGGATTGACGATGCCGGCGAGCTTGTCGGTATAGGTCGAACGCAATTTGGCGAGGCCGCGGTATTCGAGGATCAGGCGCGGCAGCTCGTGCGTATCGGCGATGGCCTCCAGCGCCTCTTCGTTCGTCGAGGGCTGGCCGGTGGGTGTCTTGATCTTCGCCGCCAGCCCCAGTTCGTCGAACAGCACGGCCTGCAGCTGTTTCGGCGAGTCGAGGTTGAAGTCGTGGCCGGCGGAGGCGTAGGCCAGCTTCTGCAGTTCGACCATGCGCTTGCCGAGCTGCTGGCTCTGCTTGCGCAATTCGTTCGCATCGATCAGCACGCCGATGCGTTCCATCCCGGCCAGGACGGGCACGAGCGGAATCTCGATGTTCTCGTACACGTCGCGCAGGGTGGGCTCGGCTTCGAGCTTCGGCCAGAGCGCGTGATGCAGGCGAAGCGTGATGTCCGCGTCTTCGGCGGCGTAGCGGCAGGCGGTGTCGCAGTCCACCTGGGAGAACGAGATCTGCTTGGCACCCTTGCCCGCGACGTGCTCGTACTTGATCGTCGTATAGCCGAGGTAGCGCGAAGCCAACGAGTCCATGTCGTGGCGCGTCGCGGTCGCGTTGAACACGTACGATTCCAGCATCGTGTCGTGCGCGAGGCCGCGCAAGGCGATGCCGTAGTGCGACAGGATGTTGATATCGTACTTGCCGTGTTGACCGACCTTCGGCCTCGAAGGATCTTCGAAGATGGGTTTCAGCGCGCCGAGCACGTGTTCGCGGGACAGCTGGGCCGGCGCACCCGGGTAATCGTGCGCGAGTGGGACATAGGCCGCCTTGCCCGGCTCCACGGCCAGCGACAGGCCGACGATATCCGCCTGCATCGCGTCGATGCTGGTGGTCTCGGTGTCGAAGGCGATCAGCGGCGCGGTTTCCAGCTTCTCCAGCCACGCGGCCAGGCGTTCCTCGGTCACGATCAGCTCGTATTCGCCTTCGGCGCCGAGCGCGGCGTCGGGAGCGACGTGGGCCGCCGGGGCGGGAGCGGGCGGCGCGGCGGTGGGTGCCGCCGGGCCCGTGGCGGCCCCGTCGAGGTCCTTCAAGGCCGCCTTGAAGTCGTAACGTGTGTAGAGCTCGCGCAGGGCCTCGATGTCGCGGTCACGCATGCGCAGGTCCGTCGGGCCCTGGTCCAGCGGCACGTCGGTACGAATCGTGACCAGTTCGCGCGACACCGGCAGGCGCGGGATCGCGGCCCGCAGGTTCTCGCCGATCTTGCCGCCGATCTTGTCCGCGTTCGCGAACAGCTGGTCGAGGTCGTGGTATTCCGCCAGCCACTTCGCGGCCGTTTTCGGGCCGCATTTTTCGACGCCGGGGACATTGTCGATGCTGTCGCCCATGAGGGTGAGGTAATCGACGATCTGTTCCGGCCGCACGCCGAACTTCTCGATGACGCCATCGATGTCCATCGTGGTGTTGGTCATCGTGTTGATGAGCACGATGTGCGCGCCGACCAGCTGGGCGAAATCCTTGTCGCCGGTGGAGATGATCGTATCGATGCCCTGGTTCGCCGCCTGCCGGGCGAGCGTGCCGATCACGTCGTCGGCCTCGACCCCGGGTACGCAAAGGATCGGGAATCCCAGGGCGCCCACGATCTTCATCATCGGGTCGACCTGCGCGCGCAGGTCGTCCGGCATGGATGGACGGTTCGCCTTGTATTCGGGGTAGAGGTCGTCGCGGAAGGTGCGGCCGGGCGCGTCGCAGACGAAGGCCACGTAGTCGGAGCCCGCCTTCATCGTCGTGCGTAGCATGTTGACGATGCCGAACAGCGCGCCGGTGGGCTCGCCATGGGTGTTGGTCAGGGGCGGCAGCGCGTGGAACGCGCGGTACAGGTACGACGACCCGTCGATGAGCGTGAGCGTAGGCATTTCCCGATTCTCTCATGGCCGCGCGCGAACCGTCCGTTCACGTGGCCGGAGGGGTGGGAATTGCTATCCTCGCAGGCCCTTATGGAGACATTCCCATGAACCGCTCGCATGCCCTCGCTGCCGCGCTCGCCCTGGTACTGGCGCTACCCGCCGTCGCGCAGAATGCCCAGGACCCGTCGTCGTTCAAGCCGGCCCCGCCACCGCCGGGCCTGAACGATCCGGGCGTCAAGGCGGGCGAGCCGGACCGGTCGGGCCTGAAGCCGGTCGAGAGGCCGGTCACTTACGACGAGGCCCAGGATGGCAAGACCACGCCTGCCACGTCGGACGCCAATGGCGGCTCGCGTTCCGCCGTGGCGCTGCCCTCGATGCAGGACAACGGCGCAGTCGACGCCCGGGGCCAGCAGGCACCGCAGGTGACCGTGCGCCAGCAGGGTGACGATCGCGTCGAGGAATACCGCACGGGCGGCAAGTTGTTCATGGTCGTGGTGACGCCGAAGAACGGCGTGCCGCAGACCTACATGGCCGATCCGGACGGGAAACTTCATCACGATCCGAAAAACGGGCCGGTGAACCCGGTTTATTACAAGGTCTACGAATGGGGCCAGGCGCCGAAGCCTGCCGGTTCGAACTGAGGCCGGCTCCCACCAGGCACATCCCTGCAGGTACTCGGGGATCTGCGTCGATGCGGGGGCCGCTTGAGGTGGGAGCCGACTCTGTCGGCGATGGGTGCTTGCCTTGACCTGGCCCGCTGCCGCGGGATCGCCGCTGAAGCGGCTCCCACAGAAGGGTGGCCGTGCTTGCCTCAGCCGTCCAGTTCCGGGTAATGGCGGAAGATGCCGTTCGTGTTGAACGGCAGGCGCCGTTCCGAGGCGAGATACGCCGCGATGTTCGGCCGGTTCGCCACGCGCCTGGCCAGGTCCCGTAACAACGGCAGTTTCTGCCTGGCCATGGCCTTCGGAAACGCATAGCTCAACCCCTCCATCACCTGGAACAACGACAGGTCCACATAGGAATGCTCGCGCAGCGGATGTGTCCCGCCGCCGCGTTCCAGCACCTGCTCGAAGTAACCCAGGAATTTCGGAATCCTCGACGCGCAAAAATCCTTCGCGCGTCGCTTCGCCTCGGCGCGCTGGTCCTCGTAATACTGTTCCGTCGACACCGGATGATGGGTGTCGTGCACCTCGGCCACGAGATCGGTGATGGTCAGTTGCAACTGGTGCGCGTAAAGGCGCCGCGACTCGCTCTCCGGCACCAGGCCGTGCCGCGGTCCGAGATACTGGAGGATGTTCGCCACCTGGGCGATCACCAGCCGCCCCGATGCCAGGAACGGGGGCGCGAAGGGCAGGGCGCCGTCGTGCTCTCCCTCCAGGAAGGCCGTCATGACCTCGTCGCCTTCCTCGCGGGCGACGTCGGTGTACGCCGCGCCGGCATCTTCCAGGCACAGGCGGACGAATTCGCCGCGGCCCTGCAGGCCCGTCCAGTAATACAGCCGGTAGCTCATCGCCTGTCTCCCGCGGTCAAAGCGCGCATGATGAAACGGAGGCCTTCAAGCCAGCGTGAGCGCGATGTCCCGCAACATGTTCCATACGGTCTGGGCAGGCGGCGACAGCGAACGTGCGCGGCGTCTCAACAGGGTCACCTCGCGATCCACCGACGGCGACAGCGGGCGTGCGATCAGGCCGGGACGCAGGGCGTCCAGCGACAGCGCCGGGGTGACGGTGACGCCGAGGCCGGCCTCGACCATGCGAAAGGCCGTATGCGGATGGCCCACCTCGAGTACCACGTGCATGGCGATCTCCCGCGTGGCGAACACGGTGTCGATCAGTCGCCGGCTACCCGAGGCGTGGTCGAGCAGGATGAGCGGTTCACGCGCCAGCGATTTCCAGGGCACGCTCGTCTTCGCGGCGAAGGGATGATCACGGCGGCAGACCAGCCGGAACGGATCGCGCAGGATCGTTTCCGCATCGAACTCCTCCACGGTGGCGGGCTCGACCGTGAGACCGAAGTCGACTTCGCCACCGCGCACGGCGTCCAGCACCTGCGCCTGGGTCTGGTCGCGTAGCAGGATCTCCAGCGAAGGATGCTCGAGGGCGCAGCGGGCGATGCAGGCGGGCAGGAGACCCGCCGAGAGCGTCGGCACGGCCGCGACGCGCACCCTGCCGCGTAACGGGTCCGCCTGCGTCCGCGCATGCGAGAGCACGCCGTCGAGTTCGTCCAGCACGCGGGACACCGCTTGCTCCAGGTACCGGCCCGCCTCCGTGGGCACGACTTCTCGCGTGCTGCGGTCGAACAGGCGTACCTCCAGTTCCGTTTCCAGGTCGGAGATCAGGCGGCTTACCGCCGGCTGGGTCAGGTGCAGGGATTCCGCCGCTCGGCGGAAATGCCGATGGCCGGCCACGGCAAGGAAGGCGCGAAGCTGGCGAAGCGAGACATTCATAACAGGAATGTATCACTGGATCAGATAAAACGAATTGCCTTATGAGATTCGGGGCGGTGAAATACGGTCATCCCCTCTCATGCCAGCCGCTGCCATGCGCCGCTTCCTTCCCGATGGATTCACCCTTTCCCTGGTCGCCACCGTGGTGCTGGCCAGCATCCTGCCGTGCCGTGGCAGCGCCGCCAGTGTTTTCGAGGTGGTCACCGATGTCGCCATCGGCCTCCTGTTTTTCCTGCATGGGGCGAAGCTGTCCCGCGAGGCGGTCGTCGCGGGCATGACCCACTGGCGGCTGCATCTCACCGTCCTCGCCAGCACTTTCCTGCTGTTTCCCCTGCTCGGTATCGTGCTGAAGCCAGTGCTCTCGCCGCTCGTCTCGCCCGACCTCTACCTCGGCATCCTGTTCCTGTGCACCTTGCCGTCGACGGTGCAGTCGTCGATCGCCTTCACGTCGATCGCGCGCGGTAACGTGCCGGCGGCCATCGTCGCCGCCTCCGCGTCGAGCCTGTTGGGTATCTTCATCACGCCCTTGCTGGTCGGCGTGGTGATCGCGGGTACGGGGCAGGGCGGTCTCTCCCTGCACGCGGTCGGTGCGATCGTGATGCAGTTGTTCGTACCGTTCGTCGCCGGACAAATCGCGCAGCGCTGGATCGGCGGGTGGGTGCGCAAGCATGCCACCCTGCTTACCTTCGTCGACCGCGGCTCGATCCTGCTGGTGGTCTACACCGCGTTCAGCGCAGCGGTGCTGCAGGGCTTGTGGCACCAGTTACCCATGCCTGTGCTGGCGGGATTGGTGGTGGTGAACGCGGTACTGCTGACCTGCGCACTGGTGCTCACGCGCTATGGCGCGAGGGCGCTTGGTTTCGCCAAGGAGGATGAGATCACGATCGTCTTCTGCGGCTCGAAGAAGAGCCTGGCCGCGGGCGTCCCGATGGCGAAAGTGTTGTTCGCCGGACACCCGCTCGGCCTGATCGTGCTGCCGATCATGCTGTTCCACCAGATACAGCTGATGGCCTGCGCGGTGCTGGCCCGGCGGTATGGGTTGCGCAGGGCCGATGCTTTCGTCAGTGGCGGAAGTGGCGAACGCCCGTGAACACCATCGCCATGTCGTGCTCGTCGGCTGCGGCGACGACTTCGCTATCGCGCATGGAGCCGCCGGGCTGGATCACCGACCGGATGCCCGCCGCGGCGGCCGCGTCGATCCCGTCGCGGAACGGGAAGAACGCATCCGAGGCCATGGCGCTGCCCGGCACCACGAGGCCGGCTTCCTCGGCCTTGAGGCCGGCGATCTTCGCGCTGACGACACGGCTCATCTGGCCCGCACCGATGCCGATCGTCCGGTTGTCCTTGGCGTAGACGATCGCGTTGGACTTCACCATTTTCGCCACGCGCCAGGCGAACAGCAGATCGTCGAGTTCGCCGGGCGTGGGCTGGCGCTTGCTCACGACCTTCAATTCGTCCCGCTGGACCTGCCGATGATCGGCGGTCTGCACGAGCAGGCCGGAGCCTACGCGCTTCACGTCGTGGGTGTTGCGGCCGTCGCCCGGCGGGATTTCCAGCACGCGCACATTGGCCTTCTTCGCTGCCTCGTCGACCGCACCGGCATCCACCTGCGGCGCGATCAGCACTTCGACGAACTGGCGCTTCAGGATCGTTTTCGCCGTTTCCGCGTCGAGGGGACGGTTGAACGCGATGATGCCGCCGAAGGCCGAGGTCGGGTCGGTGGCATAGGCCAGTTCATAGGCGGCCAGTGGGTCGGCCGCCACGGCGACGCCGCAGGGATTCGCGTGCTTCACGATCACGCAGGCCGGCGCGTCGAACTGGCGCACGCATTCCCAGGCGGCATCGGCATCGGCGATGTTGTTGAACGACAGTTCCTTGCCCTGCAGTTGGCGGAATGTGGCGAGCGTGCCGGCTGCGGGATGGAGGTCGCGGTAGAACGCGCCGGCCTGGTGTGGGTTCTCGCCGTAACGCAGGTCCATCACCTTGATGAAGCGGCCGTTCGACTGCTCGGGAAATTCCGCGCGCGCGGCGACCGCGGTGTGCGTATCGTCGAGGGTGATACCGGAGAGGTAGTCGCTGATGGCGGCATCGTAGTTCGACACGCGGTTGAACGCGGCGACGGAAAGCCGGAAACGCGTGGCGCGCGCGAGACCACCCTTCTGCTCGATCTCCGCCAGCGCCTCTTCGTACTGCGCCGGGTCGGTCAGCACGGCGACATCGTTCCAGTTCTTGGCGGCGGCACGAAGCATGGCCGGACCACCGATGTCGATGTTCTCGATGGCGTCTTCCAGCGTGCACGCCGGATCGGCGACCGTGCGCTCGAAGGGATACAGGTTGAGCACGAGCAGGTCGATCGGAACGATGCCGTGTTCCGCCATCACCGCGTCGTCGGTGCCGCGGCGGCCGAGCAAGCCACCGTGGACGCGTGGATGCAGGGTCTTCACCCGTCCGTCCATGATTTCGGGAAAGCCGGTGAGGTCGCCCACGTCGCGGACGGGGATGCCGGCCTCGCGAAGCGCCTTGGCCGAGCCGCCGGTGGAGAGTATTTCGACGTTCGCGGCAGCGAGGCGGCGAGCCAGCCCGGTCAGGCCCTGCTTGTCGGAAACGCTGACGAGCGCGCGGCGGACGGGAACGAGATCGGGCGTGGGCATGGGCACTTCCGGGGAGGAAAGCGCGTCATTATAGCCGCCCGGACGTCCATGCGGTCCCGGCGGCAGGCCGGTCAGGAAATCCCGTGGGCGGCGAGCTTCTTGCGCAGGGTGGCGCGGTTGATGCCGAGGGCGGCGGCGGCGCGGCTCTGGTTGCCTTCGTGGAAGGAAAGCACTTCACGCAGCAGGGGGCCTTCGACTTCGCGTATCACGAGGGCATGCAGGCCTTCGCCGAACTCGGTATCACCGATATCGGCGAGATAGCGACGAACCGTACGGCTGACACATTCGCTGAGAGCGCTCTGCATGGAGGTTTCGTTGGCGGCCTCGCCAGCAGACAGTCTCACAGCGTTCAAGGCATTCCCCTCTCGCAGGCCGGAGCGTGGATCTCCGGTCGGTTCTTATCGGTATGGTGCTTCTTGGGCTGCGACCCGTTCACCTCGTCGGGGTGATGAAAAGTCGCGAAGGGAACTGAGTGTACTCGCCCCGGGGAGCGAAGTGCAGGCTTGCAAAAAGAAATTTTTTCGAACGCTTCATTCGAAGCTGAATGCGAAAGCCACGGCTCGCTGGCCCGGGTCTTGCACCTCGAACACCATGGCCGTCGTCACCCCGCTGGCGAGACCGCGTGAACGCGCCGAGGCATCGCCTACATAATCCTCGGGCTGGAAACGGCGCATGGCGAGGCGCTGGCCGCTGGCATCCGAGAGGACGATGGTGACCACGGGGTACGGTTGCGCGAACGATGCATCGTTTCGCACGCTGGCGGTGATGAGCAAGCCGTCGGTGACGGATGGATGCTGCTCGACGTCGCGCGCGAGCAAGTGAAGGCGGGAAGGGTCGGGTACGAGAGGCAAACGGCAGCCGATCATCGCGCACCCCGTCTCCAGGACGGGGCCGATGGTGGGGTCCGCGATGAGGACGTCCCGCTTGGCCCATGCCAACTGTGCTCCCAGGCCGAGTATCAGCACGGTACAGACACCGACCCAGGCAGCGGTGCGCCACGAGCGGCGCTTCCGCTTCGCGAACCGTGGCGTGAACGTCAACTGTGAAAAGTCTTCCCCCGTTTCCCCACCGGCGATGTCGTCTTCCACGAGAGGGCTTGTCCCGGGGCCTTCGGGAGCCACCTCGGCCACCGGCCTCGGCCGGAACACCGCCACGTCGGCGGTCGGGGGCTCACGATCCAGCGCGTGTTCCGCCAGGCGCGTGAACGGCTCCGGCGGCAACTGCTCGGCGAGCGTGCCCAGGGCGTTGAAGACGGCATCGCAGTGGCTGCAACGCACGCAGCCGCAGGCGTGGACCAGAAGCTCGGCTTCCAGCTTATAGACGGTGAGACACTCGGGGCACTGCGTATACATGACGCCCGATCATAACGGTCGCGCCGTGCCCGTGCGCGCCCGGTAGAATCATGGGCCCGTCCACCGCACTGGCCCCACGATGCCCTGGCTCGAACTTTCCCTCACGATCCGCGCCGCAGAACAGCCACGTGTCGAAGCGACGCTGGAAGACCTCGGCGCGCTGTCCATCACGCTGCAGGACGCCGACGCGGAAACACCCGACGAAGAGGCCATCTTCGAACCCGGGGTGGGCGAGATCCCGTTGTGGAACCAGATCGTGCTCAACGCGCTGTTCGACGCCGGTGCCGACAAGCGTGGCCTCACCGCGGCCATCGCCGACGACCTGCCCTTCATCGAACCCGCCCACATCACCTGGCGCGAGGTGGAGGACCAGGACTGGGAGCGGGCGTGGATGGATCAGTTCAAGCCGATGCCCTTCGGCCGCCGGTTGTGGGTCTATCCGTGGAACATCGAGCCGCCGGCGGACGGCGGGATCATCGTGGTGCGGCTCGATCCGGGCCTCGCCTTCGGCACGGGAACGCATCCGACCACGGCGATGTGCCTGGAATGGCTCGATGGCCAGCAGATGGCCGGCAAGTTCGTCCTCGACTACGGTTGCGGCTCGGGCATCCTCGCCATCGCCGCGCTGAAGCTGGGTGCGGCGCGCGCCGTGGGTGTCGACAACGATCCCCAGGCCTTGCTCGCGTCGCGCGATAACGCCGAACGTAACGGCGTCCATGGCGATCTGGACGTCTATCTGCCGGGCGAGGCACCCGTGGAGCAGGCCGACGTGCTCGTGGCGAACATCCTCGCCGGCCCCCTTGGCGAGCTGGCCCCGACCTTCGCCGCGGCGGTGAAGCCCGGGGCGCCGTTCGCGCTCTCGGGCATCCTCTCCGGGCAGCACGAGGAACTGCTCACGCGTTACGCGGAATGGTTCGACGAACTGGAAGTCCGCACGCTCGAGGATTGGGTGCGCATCAGCGGCCGCCGCAAGGCCTGACCAGAAAAATCCCGCCTTTCGGCGGGACTTTTCGTTACGCCGACGGCGTTTCTTTCTGCTCGGCCATTCGCTTTTCCAGATAGTGGATGTTCTGCCCACCCTGCTGGAAGCCGACGTCGGCCATGATCCGCTGCTGTAGCGGGATATTGCACTTCACGCCTTCGATCACCGTCTCGGTCAGGGCCATGCGCATGCGCGCGATGGCCGTGGCGCGGTCCGGGCCGTGGACGATGATCTTGCCGATCATCGAATCGTAGTTCGGCGGGATGCGGTAGCCGTCGTACAGATGCGTGTCGACGCGTACGCCGGGGCCACCCGGCGCCTCGAAACGCTTCACCGTGCCGGGGCTCGGCATGAAGGTGTCCGGGTCCTCCGCGTTGATGCGGCATTCGATCGCGTGACCGTTGAGGACGATGTCCTCCTGGCGGATCGACAGCTTCTCGCCACCGGCGATCAGCAGCTGCTCGCGGACGAGGTCGATGCCGGTCACCAGTTCCGTCACCGGGTGTTCGACCTGGATGCGGGTGTTCATCTCGATGAAGTAGAAGCGGCCGTTCTCGAACAGGAACTCGAACGTGCCCGCGCCGCGATAGCCGATGCGGATACACGCGTCCACGCAGACCTTGCCGATCTGCTCGCGCAGTTCCGGCGTGATGCCTGGCGCGGGCGCCTCTTCCACCACCTTCTGGTGGCGGCGCTGCATCGAGCAGTCGCGTTCACCGAGGTGGATGGCGTTGCCCTGGCCGTCGGCGAGCACCTGGATTTCCACGTGACGCGGGTTTTCCAGGAACTTCTCCATGTAGACCTGATCGTTGCTGAAAGCCGCCTTGGCTTCCTGCTTGGTCATGACGATGGAGTTCGCCAGGTGGGCCTCGGTGCGCACGACGCGCATGCCTCGACCGCCACCACCACCGGCCGCCTTGATGATCACCGGATAGCCGATCTCGCGCGCGATGCGGATGTTCTCGTCGGTGTCGTCGCCCAGCGGGCCACCGGAGCCGGGCACGCAGGGCACGCCGGCGGCCTTCATGGCGCGGATCGCCTCCACCTTGTCACCCATCAGGCGGATGACGTCGGCGGTGGGGCCGATGAAGACGAAACCGGATTGCTCGACCTGCTCGGCGAAATTCGCGTTCTCCGAAAGGAAGCCGTACCCCGGATGGATCGCGCCCGCGTCGGTGATCTCGGCGGCGGCGATGATCCGCGGAATGTTGAGGTAGCTGTCGGCCGAGGGACCCGGTCCGATGCATACCGATTCGTCGGCCAGGCCGACGTGCTTGAGGTTGCGATCGACGGTGGAGTGCACCGCGACCGTCTTGATGCCCAGCGCATGGCACGCGCGCAGCACCCGCAGCGCGATCTCGCCGCGATTGGCAATAACGACCTTCTCGAGCATGAGTCGGGGCCTCAGGCGATGACGAACATCGGTTCGTCGAATTCCACCGGCTGGCCGTTTTCGACCAGGATGGCGACGACGGTACCGGATACGTCGGCCTCGATCTGGTTGAACATCTTCATCGCTTCGATGATGCCCAGGGTCTCGCCGGCCTTGACCTGCTGGCCGACGCTGGCGAACGCCGGGGCGCCCGGCGTGGAGGCGGCGTAGAACGTGCCGACCATCGGCGCCTTGACCACGTGACCGGGCGGCAGGCCCGGCTCCGCGGGCGCCGCGGGGGCGGCGGCAGGCGCGACGGCGACCGGGGCGGCCACGGGAGCGGGCGCGGCGATCATCTGCGGCGCGACGGCGGTGCCCTTGGGCACGCGCGAGAGACGCACCACTTCCTCGCCTTCCTTGATTTCCAGCTCGGCGAGGTTCGACTCCTCGAGCAGGTCGATAAGCTTCTTGATCTTGCGCAGGTCCATGGGACAAACCTTCTGGTGGTGGATGCGGGGCGCCCGGGGCGCGCCGCGAATGGGAATCAGGCGGCGGGGATGGCCAGCCGGAGCAGCGCGGCCTCGAGCGCCAGCCGGTAGCTGTCGCCGCCGAAGCCGCAGATCACGCCGGCGGCGATGTCCGATACGTACGAGTGGTGCCGGAACGGCTCGCGCGCGTGCGGGTTGGACAGGTGGATCTCGATGAACGGGATGGACACCCCGGCGAGCGCGTCGCGCAGGGCGACCGATGTATGCGTGAAGGCGGCTGGATTGATGAGGATCCAGGCCGTGCCCTCGTCGCGGGCCTGGTGGATCCGTCCGATCAGTTCGTGCTCGGCGTTGGACTGGAACCAGCCCAGGTCGTGCCCGGCCGCTTGTGCCCGGGCTTGCAGCGACGTGTTGATGTCGGCGAGCGTTTCGTGCCCGTAGACCGAGGGCTCGCGCACGCCGAGGAGATTGAGGTTGGGTCCGTGCAGGACGAGGATCCTGGCCACTGTTCACCTGTGCCGTGGGTCCGGGGCTCCGGAACGCCGCGAAGTGTGCGCCTGTCGCCTAGCCTTGTCCAGTTCGGTGAAGTTCGACGCAGTTCGCTGGAGATCGCGACTTTCCAGACGCTCGCGTATGTTTCTGCCAAGTGTGGGAGCCGCTTCAGCGGCGATGGCTGCTTGCCTCGAGCTTGCCCGCTGCCGCGGGATCGCCGCTGAAGCGGCTCCCACGAGTTGGGCGGCGCCACGATCACGGCTCGGCGAACAGCTTCCGCCAGCCCTCGATCCCCAGCCGGTCCAGTGTCTCCATGTTCGCCTCGAAGATCTTCGAGGCCTCCGGGAACGCCGCCACCGCGCGGTCGATGCTCGCCTCGCGCAGCAGGTGCAGGGTCGGATAGGGCGACCGGTTGGTGTAGTTGGTGATGTCGTCGGGCGCGGTGCCTTCGAACTGGAAGGCGGGATGGAAACTCGCCACCTGGATATCCCCCTCCAGGCCGAGGTCGGCCACCGTCTCGTCGGCGACCTCCAGGAATTCGTTGTAGTCGAGGAAATCGTCGAGCACGTGGGGGTGGATCAAAAGCGTGGTGTCCACTGCCTCGGGGTCGGTGTCACGCAGAAATTCCAGCTCACGGACCAGGTCCGCGTGCAGTTGCAGCGGCTGCGTGGCTTCGCTGACGACGTAACGGACCTGTCCCTTCTTGTGCACCGCCTTGGCGAAGGGGCACAGGTTGAGGCCGATGACCGCGCGTTCGAGCCAGAGGCGGGTGGCCTCGATCGCCTGGTCGGGTGGGAGCTTGGAGTCCATGCGAAGGTTTCCGTGGTTCAGGGCGCGAGCCAGGCGTCGAGTTCCGCCTGGCTGAACGTGCCGAGCTTGCGCCGCAGGATACGCCCGTCCTCGCCGATGAGGACGCTATAGGGCAGCACCCGGCGGGTGTTGCCGAAAGACAGCGAGCCGCCCGGGGCGTCGCTGTCGGCAAGCACCACCGGATACTCCACCGGCTGGGCCGCGAGATAGGCGCGCACGGCGCCTGCCGTGTCTTCGGCCACGCCGAGGATGGCGACGTTGCGCGCCTTGTAGCGTCCCGCGTTCTCGCTCAACAACGGCATCTCCCGTCGGCAGGGGGCACACCAGGTGGCCCAGAAGTTGATGAGCAGGCGCTTGCCACGCCAATCGGAAAGCTGGCGCGGCTTGCCTTCCACGGTGAGGAAGGTGGCCGGTGGCGGAAGCTCGCCGACATCCGACACCGTGACGCCTTGCGGCGGTGGCGGATTCAGGCGGCGATGCTCCAGGTACAGCCCCGTGGAGGCGGCGGCGATCGCCAGCACCACGATCCAGAAGGTCGGGCCGCGGCTCATGGATGCGCGGCGGCCTCGAGTGCTTTCTCGACGCTGTCGTAGGTCAGCACGGTGGACAGCTTGCGGCCATCGCCGCCGCCCTTCGGATAGACCACGTAGAGCGGCACGCCCACCGAGTGGTACTGCTCGAGGAAGGCGGCGATGGTCGCATTCACGTCGGTCCAGTCGCCCTTCATGTAGACGGTGCCGGTGCGGGCGAGCAGCGCCTTGAAGGCGTCGGTATCGAGCACGGCCTTCTCGTTCGCCTTGCAGGTGATGCACCAGTCGGCCGTCATGTCGACCAGGACCGGCGTCCCCGCGCCGCGCAACTCGGCCAGCTTCTCCGGTGAATACGGGACGGAACCGTCGGCGGCCACGCGCAGGGTCGCACCCTGCGCCGGCAGGCCGTGCACGGTCCAAAGCGCCGCAGCGGCACCGATCATCAGTACGCTCGTGAATACCCAGGACAAGCGCGAGCCACGGCTGCGTCCGTACCACCACAGGGCCATGGCCAGCAGTACCCCGCCGGCGAGCACGAGGGCGGTCGCGTCGGCACCGCGCTGCTTGGTCAACACCCATAGCAGCCAGACGGCCGTGAGGTACATCGGAAACGCCAGCAACTGCTTCAGGGTCTCCATCCACCGGCCCGGGCGCGGCAACAGCCGCGCGATCGCGGGTACGAATCCGATCAGCAGGAAGGGCAGGGCAAGGCCGAGGCCGAGCGCCAGGAAGATGAGGAAGGCCACGCCAAGGGGCGCGGCGAAGGCGAAGGCGATCGCGGAGCCCATGAAGGGCGCGGTGCAGGGGCTGGCCACGACCACGGCGAGCACGCCGGTGAAGAAGTCGCCGGAGGGGCCCGATCGTGCGGCGAGACCGCTGCCCACGTTGCCGAGCGAACCCCCGATCTCGAACACGCCCGACATCGACAGGCCCACGGCCAGCATCACGTAGACGAGCAGGCCGATCGCCAGCGGTTGCTGGAACTGCGCGCCCCACTGGACGCCGTGGCCCGCCGCTCGGATGCCGACGATGACCAGGCCCAGGATGGCGAAGGCCGCCAGCACGCCGGCCGTGTACCAGAGCGCGTGCTTGCGTGCGGCGCCCGGGCTTTCCCCGCTTTCGAGCACGGTGATGGCTTTCAGCGACAACACCGGCAACACGCACGGCATCAGGTTCAGTACCAGGCCGCCGAGCAAGGCGAGGCCGATGGCCGCGATGAATCCGACGGGTGCGTCACCGCCTGGCGCCAGGCCGGGCGGCGGCGGGGTCGGGGCGACATCCGCCGGCGCGGCGGCGGGCTGTTCCTCGGACGGGGCGCCGACGGATGCCGTTCCCGCGCCCAGGTCGACCTTGATATGCCGCGTCATCACCGGATAGCAGATGCCGTTCTCGAGGCAGCCCTGGTAAGCCACGTCGATCGCCACCGCCGTGGCGCCCGCGGCGCCATTCAGCGGCACCGGCAGTTCCACCTGGTCGAAATAGACGATGGTGTCGCCGAAGTGTTCGTCGTGATGGGCGGTGCCGCTGGGCCAGTCCGGCTCGCCCACGCTCACCCCGGCGGGCGAGGTCACCGTGATCTGCGTCTTGTCCCGATAGAGGTAATAGTCCTTGGGCATGGTCCAGCGCAGCAGCAGGCTGCCGTGGTCCTTGACCAGCGCCTCGAAACGGAACGCCTGGTCGGCGGGAAGCGCCTGCGCTTCGCTGCCGGGAGTCGCCGCCGGGGCGCCCAGCAAGGCCGCGCCGTTGGCGGCGGGCGCCGCGGCCGCGGGAATGGTCGACGCGCCGCCGATCGTGAGCTTCAGGTGCTCGGTGTTCGGCGGGTAGCAGATTTTCGGCTCCACCTCGTGGCAGCCCTGGTACTGGACGTCGAGGGCGAGCGTCTTCGTCGCGGCGTCGGCGAGCGTGTACGGCACGCGGGCTTCCACGTCACCGTGGTAGATCTCCACGTCGCCGAGGTATTCGTCGTGCTTCTTCAGGCCATCGGGAAGCGTCGGCTCGCCCAGCGTGACCGCCGCGGGCTCCGTCGCCTTGATCTTGATCCGGCCCCGGTAGAGGTAATAGTCCGGCGCGATCCGCCAGTGCAGCTTCACCATGCCGGGCTGGCTGGCATCGGAAGTGAGGTGGAAGGCCTGGGTGACCGGCAGCAGGTCGTCATCGCCCTGGGCGAGCGCCGGCAGGGCGGCGAACAAGGCGAGGCCGGCGACCAGGTTCCGCGCGAGGCGGGCGAACGACGTCATGTTGACTCCGGGGATCGGTGCGGCGACGAACCGCGAGGGGCGTCGATCATTATGACCGGGCATGCCCTTGTTAGCTTGCATCGACGCTGGCTTCCAGCCAGGCGAGGTAGGGCGCGTGGCCTTCCACCAACGGCAGGGCCACGACCTCCGGCACCTCGTAGGGATGGTGCTCGACGACGAAGGCCTCGACAGCCGCGAAGGCCTCGCGGGTGGTCTTCACCAGCAGGAGGTCCTCGGCGTCGGTGATCACCTCGCCTTTCCAGCGATAGGTGGACCGCATCCCCGGCAGGTGGTTCACGCAGGCGGCCAGGCCGGCCTGCACGAGGCCATGGGCGAGGGAGGCGGCGGGTTCGCCGGCGGGACAGGCGACGAGGATGGCGATGGGTTCGGACATGGGTCGATTGTGGTCTTTTTTGTACCCGGGGCCTTGAACGGTTTCGCACAGGCGCCATCTGTCGATCACCCCGAGGCTCTTCCGATTCGCGTCGAGCTTTGGCTAAAATTCTGGCACTCACCCTTGGCAAGTGCTAACAGGGTGGACCAATTTCGTTATCCGTCAATCACATGGTTGGAGAAGTCATGAGCAAACTGCGCCCGCTGCACGATCGCGTCATCGTCAAGCGTCTCGAGGAAGAGCGTGTTTCCGCCGGTGGCATCGTCATCCCCGACAGCGCCACCGAGAAGCCCACCCGCGGCAAGGTCATCGCCGCCGGCACCGGCCTCCTCCTGGCCAGCGGCCAGCTCCGCCCGATGGGCGTGAAGGAAGGCGACGTCGTCCTGTTCGGCAAGTACGCCGGCCAGGAGATCAAGGTCGATGGCGAAGAACTGGTCTTCCTGAAGGAAGACGACATCGTGGCGGTCCTGGAAGGCTGAGCCCCCGCTCGCCCCGTTCCTCCCGGCTATCCCAAACAACTGATCTCAAGGATTCACTCTCATGGCATCTAAAGAAGTCCGCTTCGGCGAAGACGTCCGCGCACGCATGCTGAAGGGCGTCAACACGCTCGCCAACGCCGTCAAGGTCACCCTCGGCCCGAAGGGCCGCAACGTCGTGCTCGAGAAGAGCTTCGGCGCGCCGACCGTCACCAAGGACGGCGTCTCGGTCGCGAAGGAAATCGAACTCGCCGACAAGTACGAGAACATCGGCGCCCAGATCGTCAAGGAAGCCGCCTCGAAGACCTCCGACGTGGCCGGCGACGGCACCACGACGGCCACCGTCCTCGCCCAGGCGTTCATCCAGGAAGGCCTCAAGGCCGTTGCCGCCGGCATCAACCCGATGGACCTCAAGCGCGGCATCGACCAGGCCGTCACGGCCGCCGTCGGTGAGCTGAAGAAGCTTTCCAACCCGACCGCCGACGACAAGGCGATCGCCCAGGTCGGCACGATCTCGGCCAACTCCGATTCGAACATCGGCGACATCATCGCCACCGCGATGGGCAAGGTCGGCAAGGAAGGCGTGATCACGGTCGAGGAAGGCTCGGGCCTCGAGAACGAGCTCGACGTCGTCGAGGGCATGCAGTTCGACCGCGGCTACCTCTCGCCGTACTTCATCAACAACCAGCAGTCGCAGCAGGTTGAACTGGACGACCCGTTCATCCTCATCCACGACAAGAAGATCTCGAACGTCCGTGAGCTCCTGCCGGTGCTCGAGGCCGTCGCCAAGGCCGCCAAGCCGCTGCTGATCGTCGCCGAGGAAGTCGAGGGCGAAGCCCTGGCCACCCTCGTCGTCAACACGATCCGTGGCATCGTCAAGGTCGCCGCCGTCAAGGCGCCGGGCTTCGGCGATCGCCGCAAGGCCATCCTGGAAGACATCGCCATCCTCACCAACGGCGTGGTCATCTCCGAGGAAGTGGGCCTGCAGCTCGACAAGGCCACGATCAACGACCTCGGCCGTGCCAAGCGCGTCGTGATCACCAAGGAAAACACCACGATCATCGACGGTGCCGGCGAAGCCGAGCGCATCCAGTCGCGCATCGGCCAGATCAAGGCGCAGATCGAAGAGACCTCTTCGGACTACGACCGCGAGAAGCTGCAGGAGCGCGTCGCCAAGCTTGCCGGCGGTGTCGCCGTCATCAAGGTCGGCGCCGCGACGGAAGTCGAGATGAAGGAAAAGAAGGCCCGCGTCGAAGACGCCCTGCACGCCACGCGTGCGGCCGTCGAGGAAGGCGTGGTCCCGGGCGGCGGCGTCGCCCTGATCCGTGCGCTGAAGGCCCTCGAAGGCCTGAAGGGCAAGAACCCGGACCAGGACCTCGGCATCGCGATCACCCGTCGCACGCTGGAAGCCCCGCTGCGCGCCATCGTCACCAACGCTGGCGAAGAGGCTTCGGTCATCGTCAACCAGGTGAAGGACGGCCAGGGTAACTTCGGTTACAACGCCGCCACCGGCGAGTTCGGCGACATGATCGCGTTCGGCATCCTGGACCCGACCAAGGTCACCCGTTCGGCGCTGCAGTTCGCCGCCTCGGTGGCCGGCTCGATCATCACGACCGAAGCGGCCGTGACCGAGCTGCCGAAGAAGGACGACGGCCACGGCCACGGTGCCCCCGGCGGCATGGGTGGCATGGGCGGCATGGACTTCTAAGTCCGCGCTTCTCTGGCTCGTTATAAAAAAGCCCCGCGAAAGCGGGGCTTTTCTTTTTTCCCACCCACCCTCCGCCTCAGTACGAGATGGTCGCCGATGTCGCCGTGGTGCTGAGGCCGTAGTTGCATTGCGGGTTGATGCCGGAGGTGTCGCTGCCGCCCCAGGGCGGAGAGGCCACGCGTACGTTGTTGCGGTTGTACACCTGGATGTTGTGGAAGACGATCGGGCCGCCAGGGTATTCGCCGCAGGTGGAGACGTTGTACACCTCGAGCACGCCGCCGAAGACCCAGGTGAGGTCGTCATAAGGATCGGTCGTGAGCGAACTCGTGCGGCCCGTGGTCGTGTTGCGCGAATCGATCTTCCACGTGGGGCAGTCCTGTCCCGCCGCGCAGGTGGAGTAGGTATCGCCGACGACGACATCGCCCGCCTTCGCCGGAATCGGATCGCTGTGGAACGTGGTGCCGTCGACACAGCAGTTCCAGCTCGCCAGTGTCCATGCCTTGTCGTTGTAGCCGTTCCATCCGAGCACGGGCTGGAGGATCGATTGCACGTTCGGCAGCTGCTCGAGGCCGGGGAAGAAATAGATGACCTGATCGTCCTTCGTCACGGGTGCGGATGGCACCGTCCATGTCGCGACGATGCGGCCGATGGGTGTGTTGCTGGCGTAGTTCGCGGCTTGCACCCAGCCGCTCTGCTCGGGCGGTGGCGTGGCGGCGGAGCGCAAGGTGCGGCGGCCGTCGGCTTCGATGCGGTCGCCGCGCAAGGTGTAGTTCGCCTTGCCGCAGGTCGCCGGTTTCTCCAGTGCGCCGGAGGCTCGCTGTATCAAGCCGTTCTTTTGCAGGCGATCACCTTCGTGCACGGTGGCCACGCAATCGGGAGAGAAGTAGCCATTGGGAGTGACCACGTAATCGTCGGGGACGCCCGCGGGTTTCGCGGAGGGGGGCATGGCGGCGACGCGCGTGAGTTCCCGGGTTGGCACGGCCTGCGGATATTGCGCGGCGGATGCCGCCATGGCGATGAAAAACATCGCGCCGATCAAAGCGAACCTCTTCATGTATACGACTCCTGCATTGGGAAGGATGTCGTCCATGTGGCAGCGGCGTAAGCGCCGGTGTCGCCCCCTGTTCCGCCGCGCATGAAGGGCGCGGATGATCAGGCTATGGGCGTGGGATCGCCAGGTTTGTGATGTGCGTACCAATCCATCGCGGCTTGCCGTCGATGCGTATGTCGCAAGAAATTGCGGTGGATGAGGCGCTACTGATGTGCGCCCGCCGCCGCGTTTTCTTCCGCCGTACCTGGCTGGCGCGCCAGCGCCGCCGCATCGGGCAGGGCGTATTGCGCAACCAGCGGTTCCAGCTTCTGCTTCATCCGCAGCATCGCCACGTTGCCCATGGATACATCCGTATATTTCTGCAGGGCATCCTCGGCCGGCGTGGGTGCGTCCGGTGCGTGCGTGAGCGCGGCGAGGCGCGGAGCGACGACCTGGGTGAGGGCGAAATAGGGATCGTCGTGCACGCCCGCCTGCTCCAACAGCTTGCCGGGCAGCATCCACGCCGCGAGATCGGCTTTCTCCGGCGCGGGACCATCGCCGTGTGCGTCGATGAGGATGTACGGCACCGTCTGGTTGAACATGCCGGTACCGTCGGCGAAACCGAGCTTGTCGTACGCCTCGGTGAGCGCGGGCAGGTGATCGCCATAGAACAGGAGCAGCGTCGGCCGCTCGCGCTGCTTCAGGAGTTCGGCGAGGCGGCCGAGCTCGGCGTCGGCATGGCGCATGTGATAGATGTAGTTGCGCAGTTGCAGCTTCGCGTCGTCACTGATGCCATCCGGCACGGGAATGGCGTCGCGCTCATGCGTGTCGATGTTCACGCTCTTGTCGTACGGTCCGTGCGCTTCCATGCTTATCGCGAAGACGAAGCGCGGCGGGCCGGAGTCCTTCAGCTGACTCATGATCTCGTCGGTCATGGCGCTATCGGCCATGTACTCGCCATCCTTGCGGAAGTCCTTGGGGAAATCCGGCTGTGAAACAAACCGGTCGAAGCCCAACGACCTGAAGGCCGTGGTCCGGTTCCAGAACGAGGCGTCGTTACCATGCACGGCGATGGTTTCGTATCCATGCGAACGCAACGTTCGCACCATGCCCGGAACGACGCCCGAATGCATCTGCAGGTAAGGGAATTGCATCGTCGGGAAATAGCGCAATGACAGACCCGTGAGCACTTCGAATTCGGTGCGGATCGTGCCGCCGCCGAACGTCGGCACATGCAGGCGACCCGTGCTCGCATGCTCCGCGAGACGGTGCAGGTTCGGTGCGAAGTCCTCGTTCTCCAGGCCGCGAATCGCGCTCGGGTCGAAGAACGATTCGCTCTGCACGACGACGATGTCGGGCGTCTGCCGTCCGTTGGCCGCCGCCACCGCCATGTGCTCGCGCAGGGCGGGCCCGGTGTCCGCCAGGAAGCGCCCGGCTTCGGCCGGATCAGCCTTGGTCTTCTTGCCTGCATCCTGGAGGCGGAACTGCACGATCGTCGTCACCACGCCGTTGTAGCCGGCGTTCGCCGCGGCGGACCAGGGTTGCAGCCCAAGGCGGTCCTTGTCGTAGATGGTCGACCACGCGGGGACGCCCGCGAACAGGGTTCCCATCAGCGCGACCAGCGCCAGGCCCGCGACGAGGCGGCGTCCCTTCGTGCGCCGCGCAAAAAGAGGCGGCTCGTAGCGGGCGATCACGACGATCAGCGCGATCGTTCCCAGGATGGCCAGGTACGGCAAGGGGTTGGCGGGCAGGTAACCGCCGAGCAGGTGGAGGCCGCCGTTCTTCAGCTGGCCGACCATGCGGAAGTCGGCAGGTAGCAGGGGCGCGCCCAGGTTCTTCATCTTGATGGCGCTGACCACCAGCACGGCGCCCTGCGCCATGAAGGCGAGGCCGAACGACAGCCATGCCCGGCGCGTCAGCACCAGCAACAGCGAGGCGAGCAGCAGGCCGGGGAAGGCGTTGGCGAACAGGTGCCAGGGCCGGGCGGCCCACTCGGCGCTGGATACGCCCGGGTTGCCGTCGAGGAAGCCGGTGTAGAGGACGAACGCCACGGCGAGGCAGAGTGGCAACGCCACCCGGGCCATAACGTCACGCCAACGCTTTGAATCGAAAGTCATAACGCCCTCTTGTCACGCCCCTGTAGCAAGGGGGTAGGGACTGTAACGCAGCGGACATGAACCGGTTGTCAGGCGAGGACGCACGTATTTCTTGCGATCCGTGACATGTCATGAGACGAATCGCAATCCGGTGCCGGGAAGCGCGCCATGCCGCCGCTAAGGCACAATGACCATCTCATGAATGCATCGACGACGGCTCCGCGCGAAAGCCCCGAACTACGCGCATTGATCGATACCCGTTATGCCGACGTGATGGCGGCATGCCGTGCCGCGCGCATCCCGCTGTACGACGATGCCGGCGTGGCCGAACGCATCCGGCGGACCTTGCTCGCCTCGGACTTCGCCTTCGATATCTTGCGTCGCCAGCCCGATTTGCTCGCGCCTGCCGGTTTGGAACGACTTCGTGCCAATGCCGACGCGGGAACGCGTGGCGCGACGCTGGAACTGCCGGCGGACGAGGATCGTTGCATGTCGGTGCTGCGCCGCTTCCGGCACGCGGAAGCGGTCCGCCTCGTGTTCCGTGACGTGAACGGGTTGGACGACCTGGACGAGACGCTTTCCTCGACGAGCGCGCTTTATGAAACCTTGCTCGAGGTCGCCTTGCGCTGGTCTGAAAGCGCCATGCATGCGCGTTACGGACAGCCGCGCGATACGAACGGCGTCGCGCAGCGCACGGTGGTGCTCGGCTTCGGCAAGCTCGGCGGCAACGAACTGAATTTTTCCTCCGACATCGACCTGGTGTTGGCGTATGCCTCGGGCGGAGAAACCGATGGCGCTCGGCCGCTCGACAACGGCGAGTACTTCATTCGCGAAACGCGCCAACTCGTGCGCCTGCTGGCCGAGCCCACGCTGGATGGCATCTGCGCCCGCGTGGACCTGCGCCTGCGCCCGTTCGGCAACGCGGGACGGTTGTCGCTGCCCTTCGCGGCGATGGAACAGTACTACCAGCGGGAAGGTCGCGATTGGGAACGTTATGCCTGGATCAAGGCGCGGCCGGTGGCTGGCGACCGCGTCGCCGGACGCGAACTGCAGGACATGCTCCGACCGTTCGTTTATCGGCGCTACCTCGACTACACGGCGTTCGCGGGCCTGCGTGAGATGAAGGCGTTGATCGACGCGGAGGTCGCGCGCAAGGACCTCGCCGGCAACCTGAAGCTCGGACCCGGCGGCATTCGTGAAATCGAGTTCGTAGTGCAGCTGACCCAGATGATCCGTGGCGGTCGCGACCCGGCCTTGCGAGTGCGTGGCCTGTTGCCTGCGCTACGGGCTTGCGAGGCGCGCGGTTACATCCCCTCGGCACGGGCGAAGCTGTTGCGCTCGGCCTACGTGTTCTTGCGCCGCCTTGAGAACCGCGTGCAGATGCTGCGCGACGCGCAAACCCACGACATTCCCGACGATGCGCTGTCGCGCGAACGTCTGGCCCTTGGCTTGGGCTACGCCCATTGGGACGACCTGGCGCTCGACCTGGTCCGGCATCGCGATGCGGTGTCCGCCGAGTTCGCCGCCGTGCTCGTTCCCGAGGCTGGCGGTACGGCGACGGCCCCCATCGCCGATGTCGCGCTCTGGCAGGCGGCGCGGGCGGAGACACTCGATGCCTCCCTGATGGAGGCGTCGGGTTTCATCCCTGGCGAGGAAGCCGCCGGTGAACTGGTGAAATTGCCGCGCACGGCGGCGGTCCGCTCGATGTCGGCGCGTTCGTCCGAACGCATCGAACGCCTGATGCCCCACTTGATCGGTGCAGCCCGTGGCAGCGTGGCGCCCGTGGCCAGCCTCTTGCGTTTGTTGCGCCTGGTCCAGGCCGTCGCGCGTCGTTCGTCCTATCTCGCCCTGCTCGACGAACAACCCAATGCGCGGCGGCGTGTCGCCAGCGTGTTCGCGGACAGTGCGTTCCTCGCGGAGCGCGTCATAGCGCAACCCCTGCTGCTCGACGACGTGCTCGATCCGCGCATCGACCAGTTGCCGCTGAAACGGGCGGATATCTCGGCCGAGATCGCACGGACCCTCGGTGCGTTGGACGAACGCGACGCGGAACATGAATTGGAACGCATCAACGAGTTCCGTTCGAGCATCGCCTTTCGCCTGGGCCTGGCCTTCAACGATGGCCGGTCGGACGCCACAGCGACGGCGCGGCGGCTCGCCGGGCTGGCGGAGGCGGTGGTCGCGGCCATCCTCGCGCTGGCGACGCGCGAACTTACCGCCCAGCATGGCCGCCTGCCGGGCGAGGGCAGCGGGTTCGCCGTGCTCGGTTATGGCAGCCTCGGCGGCGAGGAACTGGGTTTCGCCTCGGACCTGGACCTGGTCTTCGTCTACGACGGCAAGCGCGCCAATGCGATGAGCGACGGCCCCCGGCCGGTCGATGGCACGCGGTGGTACCAGCGCCTGGCGCAGCGCGTGATGCACTGGTTGAGCGTGCAGACGCATGCAGGCAGGTTGTACGACGTGGATACCCGCCTGCGGCCGGACGGATCGAAGGGGCTGCTGGTCGCCAGTGTCGATGCGTTCGAGGCATACCAGCGCGACCGTGCATGGACCTGGGAACACCAGGCGCTGTTGCGCGCCCGCCCGGTCGCCGGCGATACGCGGCTTGGCGCCGCCCTCGCGGGCATCCGGCGCGAGATCCTCGGGGCACCCCGCGACGCCGCGCGCGTTCGTGCCGACGTGGGCGCCATGCGTGCACGCTGGCGCGGCGAGCGCGACCGCTCCGACACCGCCCATGTCGACCTGAAGCAGGGCGTGGGCGCGCTCATCGATATCGAGTTCATCCTGCAGGGCATGGTCCTCGGGCACGCGGCCACGCATCCGTCGGTGCTCGACACGCACGCCAGCAGCACCTTGATCGACGTGTTGCGCGAGGCGGGACTGTTCACCCAGGCCCAGGCCGACACGCTGCACCTGGCGCATGCGGACCTGCTGCAGATGGGACTCGCCTGCACGCTCGACCTGCGCCCGCGCATCGCCACGCGCACGCCGGCCCTGGACGCGCTGTGCGCCGGGGTGGAGCAGGTCGCGGCCGAACTGGGCTTCGATTTCTCCGGGCGTAGCGAGGCGGCGGCGCAGGGTGCCTGAATCCGATGCGCGGCGTTATGCTGTCCGGCCGTTCAACGACACGATCCCGATGACCCGAACCCCGTTGCTGATCGACACCGACCCCGGCGTGGACGACGCGCTGGCCATCCTGATGGCGCACGAGCATGCCGACGTCACCGCGTTGACGGTGGCCGCGGGCAATGTCGGGCTCGACCACACGGTGCGCAACGCCCGCACGCTGGTGCAACTGATCGGCGCGGCGACACCGGTGCATCCCGGTTGCCCTTCGCCATTGGTCCGCGCTCCCGACGAGGACGCGGCCTTCGTCCATGGCGCCGACGGTTTCGGTGATGTCGGATTCGCCGAAACCACGCATCCGTCGCAGGCCGAGCACGCCGCGCTCGCCCTGATCCGCCTGACCCGCGAGCGTCCGGGCGAGCTGACGCTGGTGGCGCTCGGGCCGCTGACCAATCTCGCCCTGGCCGTCCGTCTCGATCCGGCGTTCCCGGCGCGCGTGAAGCGCCTGGTCGTCATGGGGGGCGCCGTCACCGGTCATGGGAACACGGGCAAGATCCCGGCCGAGTTCAACATCGGTTTCGATCCCGAAGCGGCCCATGTGGTGTTCGAGGCATTCGAGATGTTCGACCTCGTGGACTGGGAAGCCACGGTGCGTCATGCCTTCGCGGACGAGGTCTACGAGGGATGGATAGCCTCCGGCGACGACCGGGCGGTGTTTTTCGAGAAGATCTTCGGTACCGCCCGCCGCTTCAACGCCGAGCACGAGCGCACGGGTTTCATCGCGGCGGACGCCCTGGCGATGGCTGTGGCCCTCGACCCGGCCATGATCGTCCGCGCCGAGACCCGCCATGTGGCGATCGAGCTCGATGGACGCCTGACCCGTGGCGCCACGGTGGTCGACTGGCACCGCCGACTCGGCGGCCAGGCCAACGCCAGGATCGTGCTGGAAGTGGACCAGGACCGCTTCCGCGATTTGATCGCCGGGGCCCTGGGCGCCCGCTAGCCGCCCGTCCTCATGGGCCCTGTCTTCCGTGGACTGACTGCCATGGGGGCGGGGCTCTGCCTGCCGCGGTGGCTGGCAAGCCTCATATGTGGCTGGCAAGCCTCATATCCCGATGGGCTGGCCTAACCTGGTGGGAGCCGATTCATCGGCGATCCCGCGGCAGCGGGCCAGCCCGCGGCAAGCACCCATCGCCGCTGAAGCGGCTCCCACAACTGAAAACGGGGGAGTCAACCTGGGCCAGGCTTGCCGTGGCCGACTCCGCTGGTTACAATGCCGCTCTTTTCACCCCGCTATTTCTCAGGTTCAAGCCATGAAAGAGAACATCCATCCGAAGTACCAGCCGGTGGTCTTCCAGGACCTGTCGTCGGATTTCGCGTTCCTGACGCGTTCGACGATGTCCAGCAAGGAAACCGTCAAGTGGGAAGACGGTAACGAATACCCGGTGATCAAGCTCGATATCAGCAGCCACTCGCACCCGTTCTATACGGGCAAGCAGAAGACGCTCGATATCGGCGGCCGCGTCGACAAGTTCCGCCAGCGTTACGGCAGCAAAAAGTAAGAAGTCCACACCGAAATCCGCGCGCCGCCTGCGGGGTGGCGTTTCGCGAGGATCGACGGACACGGGGCGAGCCCACGGCTTGCCCCGTGTCTTTTTGCGTCCACGGATTGCCCTATGGTCGAACGGACGTTCGAACAGGCTCTGTGCGATAATGGGGAACTTCGGCTGCACGTAGTGGCCGGTACGACACCTTCCCCAGGGTGCCGTTTCCCCAAATCGTCGAGAAGAAGAGGAGCTCGCCGTGTCCGACGCCAAAACCGTCAAATTGGTCGATGAATCCAACAAGCCCGTGAGCGAACTGCCGGTCATCGGCGGCACGCTCGGCGCCGAGTGCGTCGACATCGGCACGCTGTACAAGGACACCGGCTACTTCACCTACGATCCGGGCTACGGCAGCACCGCCAGCACCAAGAGCGCCATCACCTACATCGACGGCGACAAGGGCGTCCTGCTGTATCGCGGCTACCCGATCGAGCAGCTTGCCGAGAAGTCCACCTTCCTCGAGACCTCGTACCTGCTGCTCAACGGCGAACTGCCCAGCAAGACCGAGTTCGCGAAGTTCGAGCACGACATCACGCATCACTCGATGATGCACGAGAACCTCAAGTTCTTCCTGCGTGGTTTCAACCACGACGCGCACCCGATGGCCATGCTGGCCGGCTC
>Ga0182006_1000172_pt1 | contig 68403 bp, 64 predicted proteins | sample Sormic07211104_1_FD_123022 | JGI IMG/M metagenome (GOLD analysis project Ga0182006, IMG submission 123022) | Rhizosphere microbial communities from Sorghum bicolor, Mead, Nebraska, USA - 072115-104_1 MetaG | ecosystem: Host-associated > Plants > Roots > Rhizosphere | place: USA: Nebraska...
GCCAATAGGTTTTCTCCAGGTAATCTAAATGGAGGGCTGTAAAGAAACAATCTGTCCTCCAGTCTTCCAGGCCAATGAGTGTACCCAAGCCAATTTTATGGATGTTGGCCTTGCCTAGCCGGTCTGGTGTTTCCAGGCGGTAATTGAAATTGGACTTTTTCCCTTTTGGGTGGTAAAGTTTATAGTTTTCCTTGTGATAGGTTTCCTGATAGACCAGAACAGTGCTTAGGCCTTCTTTAATAAGTTCTTGATAGTCATTTGTGTCAAGTGGCTGTACTTCCAGTGATACATGAGTAAAATGAGGCTTGATGAGCCGGATGGCATTTTGGAGATAGGGCACACCAACGGTCAGATTGGCCTCACCAGTGACCAGTAGTACATGGTCGTAACCCATCTTTTTGAGTACAGCTATTTCCTGTAATATCTCCGCGTCACTCAGTGTTTTTCGTCTGATCTTATTGTCCAGACTAAAGGCGCAGTACGTACAGATGTTTTGACACTCATTACTCAGGTAAAGTGGAATATACATCTGAATAGTTTTTCCAAAACGTTTTCTGGTGAGCTCCTGGCTAATTAAAGCCATCTGTTCGAGGTAAGGTGAGGCTGCGGGGGAGATCAGCGCTTTAAAGTCCTCTAAATTGCGTCTATCTTTGTTTAAGGCTTCGGTAACGTCCTGTTCCGTTTTGGAAAGTATACTTTGTTTAACCTCTTCCCAATCGAACGCGTCAAATAGTTCTGTAAACATGATCTAAAAATTTAAAAAGGAGGTAAGTGGGCTACTGGCCTGTGCATGTTGCCGGGTCGTTGCCAGCTGAGCCTCAAAGGCAGTTCTTCCAGCTTCTACAGCCAGCTTGAAAGCAAGGGCCATTTCTACAGGATTCCTGGAGCTGGCAATAGCCGTATTTACCAATACCGCATCAGCACCAAGCTCCATTGCTTTTGCTGCATCTGAGGGTGCTCCAATGCCCGCATCGATCACGACTGGTACTTTGCTTTGTTCTATAATAATCTCCAGAAAATCCTGGGTCCTTAATCCTTTGTTTGTTCCTATTGGAGAGCCTAATGGCATTACAGCGGCTGTACCTGCGTCCTCCAATTGCTTGCAAAGTACCGGATCTGCATGGATATACGGAAGAATAATGAATCCGAGCTTAGCCAGCTCTTCTGTCGCCTTTAAGGTTTCAACAGCGTCTGGGAGCAGATATTTTGGGTCTGGATGGATCTCCAGTTTTAGCCAGTTGGTTTCCAGTGCTTCCCGGGCAAGCTGTGCGGCAAAAACTGCTTCTTTTGCATTTCTTGCACCGGATGTATTTGGTAATATATTGATATGTTTGTGATTAAGGGAGTTAATTAAAGTGTCTGTTTGAGTATTGAGGTCTACTCTTTTTAACGCTACTGTAACCAATTCGCTTTGAGAAGCCAGTACTGCGGCTTCCATTTCCTCAGGTGAACCAAATTTTCCTGTTCCAAGAAATAACCTGGATTTGAATTCTTTACCTGCTATGTTCAAATGTTTCATTTGTTTTTTTTCTAAGGATGTCCATTAATTCTGTTGGGTTGTGGTGTTGGCTGAGCAGACCTGAAAAAGCAATCCCGTAAATGCCGGTTTGCATTAAAGCTTCTACATCTTCCGGAAGGATTCCGCCAATAGCATAGATTGGAGGGGCTGCTATATTTAACTCCCTGAGCTGCCTGAAAAGGTTTTTGTAGCCAGTCAATCCGAGAACAGGACTGAGTTTTTCTTTTGTGGGTGTATACCGGTACGGGCCGAGGCCTATATAGTCGCAACCTTCAGTAATGCGTTGCAGCAAGTCGTCAACTGTGTTTGCTGTACCACCAATAATTTTATGCGCTCCTAATAAAGTCCGGGCTTCTTTAACAGGGCTATCGGTTAATCCAAGGTGTACGCCATGGGCATCGGTAAGGAGGGCTACTCTGGGGTGGTCGTTAACGATCAGTATTACTTTCTGGTAGCTGGAAGTTATTTTCCTAGCCTGTTCAGCGAGTTGTAATACTTCTGATTCGGGTCTGTTTTTATATCTGATCTGTATCCAGTTACAGCCAGAATCTAAAGCTTTACTGATGTTGAGTAATTGTGTCTCCTGGTTTTCTCCCTGGGAGATGTACATGAGTTTTTTAAGCATGGTAGGCTAGTAAATTAAGGTTGCTGTTTAGTGCTTTTTCAATATAACTTTTTGCTTCAGAACATGCTTGGTAAAGATCTAGTTTACAGGATGTATTGGCAGCTATTGCTGAAGATAATATACAACCAGATCCATGTTTCTGCGGTAAGTTTTGTTTTGTTGAATGAAGCGGGATAATAGCTTTTGAAGTATACAGCAGGTCGGTCCCCTTGTGGGTCATGGAGTGTCCGCCTTTAAGGAGGACATTACAGTGCTTGCTCAATTGGGCCGCGGCTTCCTGTTCATCGGCCATCCCGGCTAGAAACCGAGCTTCAGCTGTATTTGGGCATAGCAGGTATAGTTGACTAAGAATCTCCTGCAGCAGGACTCCATCTGGTTTAGCCATAAAAGAAAATCCGCTGGAAGCTGATGCAACGGGATCCCAGATCAGTTTAGCGTTTGGTAATTGCAATCTCAGCCAGTTAACCAGGTTACGAAGAAGTATTAGGTCTTTTATGATTCCGATTTTGATCACTTCGATTTTATACTGCTCCAGTAGTGGCGTGATCTGATCCTGTATCTGGACCAGGGGTATCCAATTCACTCCGGCAAACCTGTTCTCCGTCTGACAGGTCAGGGCAGAAGCGGCCCCAAAGCCCAGACATTTGTGCTGTTCAAAGGTCTTTATATCTGCCAGGATTCCCGCTCCGCCAGAAGGGTCCAGGCCTGCAATGCTCATTACAATTGGTCTGCTGTATTCCATTCTTTTTTTAATAATTGATAAGCGCCTGCCGGATCTTTCTGTTGCCATAAATAACCCATTATTGCTGCTCCATAAAAGCCATATTCCTGTGTTTTTAACCCATTACCTGGAGTTATACCGCCAATTCCGTATATTTTAATTGTATTATTATTCAATTGATTAGGATGGTTTTTGTGATTCATTGCTTTATATCCGGTTTTACTGATGCTGTCAAATACTGGTCCCATCAGCAAGTAGTCAAAACAGGATAGATCCTGGGTGAAATCCTTAAGGTAATGCACGGAAGTGGAGTAAATCTGTCCATTTAATTTAGGCTGGATAACACGTTCTGTTCTTTGTTTCTCCGGGTAATGAAACCTGTAGATTCCAAACTCATCAGCAAGTGAATGATACTGGTGCAAGGCTATTTTTTGATGGTGTTCCGGTTTGATTTTTTTCAACAGGTTCCTGTATTCTATTTCTGTGTATTCTGGTTTTCGTAAATGAAATATCCGAAGCCCCTGATCAAAAAGCTCATTTACAATTTCCGGTTCCCTTTTAAGAGGAACCGGATTAGAAACCACAATCATTTCCATTAAGAATAGATTTGACTGCCTTGCATTTTAAACTCCTCCGCTTTTTCAAACAGTCCGCTGGCTGCAGAATCCCTGATTTCCTGAGTAATCTTCATCGAACAGAATTTGGGCCCGCACATGGAGCAAAAGTGTGCAATCTTTGCACCTTCAGCGGGTAGTGTTTCATCATGAAACTCACGTGCGGTATCCGGATCCAGGGAAAGATTAAACTGGTCTTCCCAGCGGAACTCAAACCTGGCCTTACTTAGGGCATTGTCTCTGTACTGAGCCCCTGGATGGCCTTTAGCAAGGTCTGCGGCGTGTGCAGCTAGTTTATAGGTGATCACTCCATCTTTAACGTCTTTTTTATTGGGTAAGCCCAGGTGCTCTTTTGGCGTTACATAACACAACATAGCCGTACCAAACCAGCCAATCATCGCTGCTCCGATCGCTGAAGTGATGTGGTCATAGCCGGGTGCAATATCTGTAGTTAGAGGGCCCAAAGTATAGAATGGTGCTTCATGACATTCTTTGAGTTGTTTATCCATGTTTTCTTTGATCATGTGCATTGGCACGTGTCCCGGGCCTTCTACCATCACCTGCACATCGTATTTCCAGGCTATTTTTGTCAATTCACCAAGGGTTTCCAATTCTGCAAACTGAGCAGCATCATTGGCATCTGCAATGGAGCCGGGGCGAAGACCATCACCTAATGAAAAGGCAACATCATATTGTTGCATGATCTTGCAGATGTCTTCAAAGTGTGTATACAGGAAATTTTCTTTGTGATGCGCCAGGCACCATTTAGCCATGATACTTCCTCCACGGGATACAATACCTGTAACGCGTTTGGCGGTCAATGGAATATATCTGAGGAGTACGCCCGCGTGGATGGTGAAGTAAGATACCCCTTGTTCTGCCTGTTCAATTAGGGTATCTCTGAAGAGTTCCCAGGTCAGGTCTTCGGCTTTACCATTTACCTTTTCCAGCGCCTGATAGATAGGCACAGTGCCAATTGGAACAGGAGAGTTTCGGATGATCCACTCGCGGGTTTCATGGATATTTTTACCAGTGGAAAGGTCCATGATGGTATCTGCGCCCCATCGGCAAGCCCAAACAGCTTTGTCTACTTCTTCGTCAATGGTAGAAGTTACCGCGCTGTTTCCAATATTCGCATTGATTTTCACCAGGAAATTACGTCCAATAATCATAGGCTCACTTTCCGGGTGGTTAATATTGTTTGGAATGATAGCTCGTCCAGCGGCAACTTCGTCCCTTACAAATTCAGGAGTAATGAAGCCTTTGGGTGTATTTGCGCCAAAACTGTGTCCTGGATGTTGGGTGCTGAGCATTTCGGTGCTTTCTGCAAACTGGCCTTCCATTTCGTTGATCAGCTGATTCTCCCTGATGGCAATGTATTCCATTTCCGGGGTAATTATACCCTGTTTTGCATAATGAAGTTGTGTAACATTACAGCCCTCTTTAGCACGCATAGGTTTTTTTATATGCTCAAATCTCAGATGATCAAGCTCCGGGTTTTCTTTTCTTTCTTTCCCATAAACCGAACTTACAGCGTCAAGTTGTTCTACATCATTTCTTTGCAGGATCCATGCTTCTCTTAAACGTGGAAGTCCTTTTTTGATGTCAATCTCGATTTCATCATCAGTATAGGCACCGCTCGTGTCGTAAACCGTAACCGGAGCATTTAATTCTATACCGCCGTTGTGAAGTTTTGTTTCCGAAAGGGAAATCTGGCGCATGGCCACTTTAATGTCGTGGTGCTGGCCACGAACATAGATTTTCTTAGAATTGTTCATCTTTTAACCTCCTTGTGTTGCTTTAATGATCAGAATGTCGTCGTTCGCTTTGAGCAGATAGCTTTCGTACAGTGATTTTTGGATCACAGAGTTGTTTACCGCAACGGCTGTACCGTTTTGTTTATCGCCGAGGTGGCTGAAAACAATGTTTTGCAAAGTAGTATGCTCTGCAATTTCTTTTTCCTGGTTGTTGATTTTTATTTTCATTCCTGTTCAGATTACTACTTTAGGAATGAAATAGATGTGTTTGATTAAACACATGCAGATCCATTTTACTTTTCCCTTCGGCGGTACTAACCGCATCAGGTTCAAAGGGTATTTCTCAGCACTAAGGCACCCCTAAAGTTTCAGGGAGCAATATAGGAAAAAATGTTAAGCTTGTTTGAAAAAATGAATATTACTCTTAGAGGACTGGACTCCTTGCCTCGCTGCGCTCTTGTGGCAAGGCGCCCTGAGGTCCTCTAAGAGTAATATTCATTTTTTATATGGCGCTTAAGCAAGGGGGCGAGTCCGGGCATGGAGCAGATGAATTTATTGGATAGTGTTTATGTTTTTATTTGTTCTCAAGAGCTCGCAAGCTCGGTTTTATATGGCGCTTAAGCAATGTGGCGAGTCCGCGCATGGTGCAGATGGATTACGGAAATTGGTTACTCGATAGGAGATGAGTGTAAATTATCAACCTAGATCTGCGCTATGCATGGACTTGCGCCTTTGCACGGATCACCTCTTTCCTCTGCAATTTGCTACGAAAAATTCTCGTACGCTGCGGAAAGACCTCAGAGATCTGTGGCTTCTTCAGCCGCCTGATATCGTTAGTCTTGAAGCAGCTGTACAGAATTTTTCGAACAATTCACCCACCCCCTTTATTTACAGAAAAGGCCAGATCACGATTAGTGATCCGGCCTTCTAAGAATTGCTATTAAGCTTTTATTTGTTGATGTTAGGATTGGTATTCAACTCAGATTGAGGGATATTAAATAAATAATAAGGGCTATTTGGTTTAAATGCTGTTCCATCCGGGAATTTAAGCGTCGTATGCTGTTTAGCTGCTACCGTCTTGGTACTGCCATCGGGCGTAGTCACTACAACCTGTATAGGGTTGCCATTAGCATCGTTGTAAGGAAGCCTTACCAATGCAGATTGAGTCCTTAAGATATCAGACAAGGCAAAGCCTTCACCCCACAATTCCTTTCTTCTCTCCACCAGGATAGCAGCAATGACATCTTCCTTGGTTTTTGCACCCAAGACAAATAAATCGGCATTTCTCGCGCTTCTCAGCTCATTCAAGTATTGTACAGCACCTTGCAAATCAGAATTCCTGGCCAGACCTTCTGCCTGGATAAGCGTCATTTCAGAAGAGCGCATCAGCACAATATCCCCAGTCTGATCAGCACGGAACTTAAATTTAGCATAACGGAGATAGCCCTCCCGGCTTGGTAAACCATCCCACGAAAACAATTTAGTTCTGATGTCATTTTGATCAAACAAAGATTTGAAGTTAGGGTCGGCCATAAAACTATAATAATAAGAAGAAGAGGAGCTTACATCCAAAAAGTTAAAGGTGTAGCTCTCTGTGTTCTGATCAGGTTTTTGACCATGTCCCCAAATCCATTCGTCATTTGTTAAGTCGTTAAAGCCATTGTAGTACGCCGCTGTCGTCATATAGGTATAGTTTTTTCTTGCAGCTGCCGCTTTTTCAGCAGCCAGGGCCCAGTTGCCCATGTTCAAATAGGTCCGGGCCTGCAATCCATGTACAACATCAATATTGATTTTGTATTTTACCGGTCTGGAATAACCAGCGAGCAAGGTTTCAGCCTGGCTCAGGTCTGTGGTGATCAATTTATAAACTTCCTCTAAAGTAGATTTTGGTTTGCCCTGCGTATTGGCCTCTGTTGGGGTCGTATAAATCGGTACAGCTTTAGCCTGAGGATCTTTAAGATAAGAGAACTGGTAATAGGTAGCCAGGTTTAAATAGCTGTTTGCCCTCAGGGCAAGCGCCTGTCCTTTTACCTGTGCTTTCTTCTCTGCTGATCCGCTTGCTGCATCTATTTTAGTGATGATGTTGTTGCAATTGTCAATGACCTTGTACATAATTGTCCAGATTGCATTTAAACGGGTCTGGTTGGTAGACAGGGTAAACTGATAGGCATCTCTGTAGCCGTATTTATTGGTAATGATTGCTACATCGTCACCCATAGCATCACTGGTTCTCAGAATGGTACTGTAACCAGGATTGGCATAGGTGAAATAGGTGTCGTTCATATAAGCCCAGGTGCCGTTCAAAACCGTTTCAATATTGTCTACATCACCGTAGATCAAGCTTGCGGAAACAGCGTTGGTGGGGGTAGTTGTGAGTTCCTTCTTGCAGCTGCTAACGCTAATTAGAAGAGCAGAAAGCAGTAAAGGGGTAAGTATGTTGAGTTTCATTTTGTAAAAATTAAGGTCCATTAAAAAGTTAAGTTCACACCGGCAGAGTAGGTACGGATGGCTGGATAACGATAGTAGGTTCCGCCCTGAATGGTCTGTTCCGGATCCATGCCTTTATGCCCGTAGAAAGTAAGCAGGTTCTCTCCGGTCAGGAAAAACTTCAGGTTGTCGATACCGATTTTATTGGAAACTGATTTAGGTAATCTGTAGCTCAGGTTTACATTTTTTAAACGTGCGTAAGTGGCGCTGTACAGGAAACGTGTGGAGGCCTGTGTCCATCCAAGATTGTCTGTAGTTAAACGCGGAACATCTGTATTCGGGTTTTCAGGGGTCCAGTGATTGAGCATCTCTACAGACCATGCTGCTCCCGGATTGCTTCCATTTTGCATCAGTGAAACATAATCGTTATCCAGGATTTTGCCGCCAATACTGTAAGACAATAAGGCAGAAAGTTCAAACTGCTTGTAAGTAAATGTATTTGTAAAACCACCAGTAAGAGTAGGCAGGGAACTATCCTGTATATATTGGGTTGCTTTACTGTAATCATTGGTGGTTATCTTCTGGCCATTAGTATTGGTCATATACCAGAGCGGATTTCCATTGGCCGGATCAACGCCAGCCCATTCCCGAAGGTAAAAATCATATATGGAACCTCCTATGCGCAGCATTTTGTTTCCGGAAATGATGTTGTTCTGCGGAAGGTCGGTAATGGTATTTTTATAATGTGTGGCATTTAAACTCACAGCCCATCTGAAATTTGGTGTAATTACAGGAATGGCATTGATCTGTACTTCGATGCCTGTGTTTTTTAAAGCACCGATATTGGCATCAATAGAGGTGAAACCTGTTGAGGTCGCCATAGGTTTACTGAACAGTAAATCCTTAGATCTTCTGCTAAAGTACTCCACGGTACCGCTGATACGGTCTCTAAAGATTCCGAAATCCAGACCTATATTTAGATTCAAATTGGTTTCCCATTTCAAACCTGGGGTAGCCAGGCGTTTGGTCACCAATCCATTTTCCCCAAGGTTGTTTTTGATGCTGTATTGAGGGTCATAAGCATAATAGTTGCCAATATTGTCATTACCCTGTGCACCATAACTGGTTCTGAAAGTTAAATTACTCAACCAACGGGTGTCTTTAAGAAAATTTTCTTTGGAAGCTCTCCATGAACCACCAAAGGACCAGAATGTACCCCATCTGCTTTGCGGTGAGAATCTGGAAGAACCATCGCTTCTGATAGATGCAGACAACAGGTATTTGTTTTGATAATCGTATTCAGCCCTCCCCAGGAAACTCAATAGGGCATAATCAAGTGCATAGCCATCAAAGCCATTCAACTGGGAGGCTGCGTCTGGTTCATATAAGCCTGGCAGTACGAAACCTTGTCTGCTGCCGGACATTATTTTTGAGTTGTACTTATAGATCTCCTGACCAGCCAGCAAGCTCAAATGGTGATCCTGATCGAAGGTTTTTTCATAGGTCAGGATGTTGTTCCAGGTATAAGAATAGGTTCTGGTCACCGTTCTGTCTATAGAACCTTTGATCTCTGCGCTCTCGCCCAATAATGGATTAGCATAATAGTTCTCATTGATATTGGTATAATCTCCGCTGTAGGTCGTTTTGAATTTCAGCTCAGGGAGAATCGTGGCTTCAAGAAAAGTTCTTGCAGACACATTGTCTTTGAAGATCTGATTCTTGTCCAAATCTACAGTCGCGGCCAGATTGCTTCTCGGAATGGCTGCATTTGGACGGTAAGCACCAAAATCAAAGATTTTATTACCTGCGCCATCTAATTTGTACGATCCGTCGTCATTGCGTTGGTATACCGGGTAGAAGCTAGGAATTGACCTGGCAAAATTGATCACATTGGCCGTATTGCTGTCTTCAGACATTGGATAGTCTTGCTTGGAATTTGAGGCAGAAATGTTCAAGCCTGCTTTAAGCCATTTTTTTGCCTGTGTAGTCAGATTGACCCTCGCATTGTAGCGCTTGAAGCCTGATCCTAACGCAATTCCTTTATCATTTAAGTATCCGCCAGAGATGTAATATTGACTTTTTTCATTCCCGCCACTAAAGCTCAGGTCGCCCTGCGTTCTCAAAGCGGTTTGCTGCATGGCTTTTTGCCAGCTGTCATTCCATAAAGGAACAGCACCCGGTACTATTTTGCCATCCAGACCCACTGGATTAGGATAATTTGAACCATAAGGGTTAATGCCAAGGTCAGTTAGGAGATTTTTACTGGCAGTTGTACGTGCCTGTGCATCCGTTAAACCATTGGTGAGTTGTTTGTTTTTAAGTGCCAGCCAATAACTTTCAAAATATTGGTCTGTGCTCATTTGCTCGTAGTCCTTAACCGCTCTATTGGATAGCCCTTCAGTAAAATTAGCGCTGATCTGTGGCTCTGCAGAATTCTTTCCGGATTTAGTGGTGATGATGATCACTCCATTTGCACCTCTTGATCCGTATAAGGCACTGGAGGCGGCATCTTTAAGAATGCTGACTGAAGAAATGTCATTCACATTGATGGAGCTGATATCACCGGAAAACGGGTTACCATCAACAACATACAGCGGGTCGCTGGAAGCATTAATAGATCCGATACCCCTGATCCTGATGGTTGCTGTTGTACCAGGCTGGCCACTTTGAGAGGTAGCCTGCACACCAGGTGCGATTCCTTGAAGGGCGCTGCTGATGTTGCTGACCTGGCGGTTTTCCAGTTGTTCACTTTTAATTTGTGATACAGAACCAACATAATTGGCCCGTTTCGCTGTTCCGTAAGCTACTACCACCACTTCATTTAAAGAGTTTGGGGAATTGGACAGGCTCACGTTCAGGGTGTTTCCTTCGGCCAGAAGTTCTTTGGTTTCGTAGCCCAGATAAGAAAATACCAGGGTCCTTTTACCGTCAGGAAGATTCAGATGATAGGCTCCGGACTGGTCTGTGGTTGTTCCTTGTTTAGTTCCTTGAATATAAATGCTCACACCGGGCAGGGGAAGGCCGGTTCCGTTTTCAGTTACTTTTCCGGATATGCCAGTACTTTGCTGGGCATAGCTGAACTGAAAAATAAGCAGTAAAAAGAATACTGATAAGCTGATTTTCATTGTGATATTTGTTTTTAATGTTGATGAAGCGATCATGTGTTACCCATGATGGGTTCATTGAATTGATTGTTAAAAATTTGGGCAATAGAATTCCTTTAGCATATCAATATGCTGTAAAACAATAATTAAGAAATTCTTAGTTAAAGAATTGGATTAGCTGGAACAGCTTTGCATACAACAACTCGGATTGGTCTTGTTGCTGGTTGGAGAAGAAACAGGGGGCGGCATCATAGAAAGTAGAATCAAATGCATAAAGTCAGTTTTAATAAAATAATAAGCCATGAAAGTTTTAGACTTTCATGGCGCAAAGGTAATTAAATACTACTAAATCTATAGATTATTATAGTTTATGTTTAAAATCTGACAAAAGGAAGAGATTTGGGCTAATGCCATTGCATTTCGCCGGTATTAACTTTAGCACCCAACTCCAGTGACATGATGGATTTTGCAGTAGGATATAATTTTTTCATAGCAGAAATTAATCCTGCAGAAGTTTTTTCTTTAGCCAGTTCTTTTTCATACGCCAGGATATATTGTTTGGTATACGCTACTGAAGTTAAGTTTAGTGCTGCTCCGGGACCAAAATGAGAAGGAATCACGATGTTAGGCTTTAGACTGCTAATTTTATCGAGAACAGCCACCCATGCAGCTCTTTTTGCTGCTGTTGCATCATCTGCCAGCCAAACATGAATATTATTTCCAAACACATTGATTCCGCCTGCAACGGTCCTGATTGAAGGTATCCACACAAAAGAACGTTCAGGAGAAGCAGCCGTATGTAGAATTTCGAGTTTTTTTCCCTCAAGTTCTAAATAGTTTGTTTTAAGTGCTTCTGGAAATACAACAGTTGTGGGTGCGGCTGATTTTAACTGCGGCGCCCAAACAGCAAGCTTACCTTTGGCTGTAGCTTTAATGTGCGCTAAGGTTTGTGCTGTCGCATATACAGGAACTTTAGGATAATATTTTCTAAAAACCTCTAATCCAAAGTAGAAATCGGGATCTCCATGACTGATATAGATGGCTTTGAGTTTTTTTCCGCTTTTCTTTAGCTCAGCAGCGACTTTTTCTGCATCGGGAAGGGTAAACTGCGCGTCTATCAGAATCGCTTCCTTCTGACCACTTACGATAACAGAGCTAAAATCCAAGCTGTTTTCAGGTCCATTATATATGGTCAGTTTTAAGGGTTTGGAATCAATAACCTGGATGTTTTGTGCCTGGCTTTTTCCAAATAAAGCAGTAACAATAGTTAATGCAAATAGAATTGATTTTAATTTCATGGTTTGTTGTTTTTAAAGATTACGAATTTGTTTTGTGGTTTGAAATCAGAGAATTCATTCTTTCCTTCACTTCGTTCAGTTCTGAATATCCTTGCTCTATTAAATGGAGATGATTTCCATCATCTACCAGTAGTGATGGGTAGGAGGAGGCATACTGAATAGCTCTGTGAAAAGATTCTTGAGTTTTTAAATGCATTTTTTTACTATGGAAAGCGTGAAGAAATGCTTGCTGGTCTATTTTAAGCTGGTCGCAGATATTAAGATAGGTTTCTTCCAGGTTTAGGTCTTTTCCATATAGATACCTGGCTTGTTGCACTGCATACATGAAAGGTACATTGTATGTTCGCCAGCCTTCCTGAACAGTAATGATGGCCCGGGAAGGAATCTCACTGTCGAGCTTAATCTCCTGATGGCCTATAAAGTCAAAGTAGGCCTCTCCAAATGTAGTCCCCGTTAGCCGGGCAATCTGGAGGTCGTGTTTCTGGAAATAACTGACCATTTGAGGAGACTGGGCTCTGGAGTTTTGTCCTGCCCACATTCCTGCGGGGATAATCTCAAAATCAAATTGTGGATAAGCTTCAAATAACGCCATTGTGTTGCTGCCGTTTCCATAACACCAGCCACAAAGTGGATCCATAATATATAACAGTTTCATAGGCTTTGTATTAAATTATTGATACAAAGGTACCTGTCAGATCATTATGGAAACTTGAACTAGTTCAAGAAATGAAAATCATCTTTTTCTGGCAATCTTCTTCTTGATTTTGCTCATGAATTCCGGAGAGATGCCCAGATAGCCAGCCAGATTTTGCTGGGAAAGCCTTTGTTCCATAAAAGGATATTTAGCTATAAATTCCAGGTAGCGTTCATCTGCTGTTTTGCTGATGCTGGAAATCATGCGTCGCTGCAATGCGGTATGGGTTTTCTGGGTCATGATGCGGTAGAGTTTTTCAACTTTGGGCAACTCTTCATAAAGCGCATTTTTATAAGGATAGGTGATCAACAGGACTTCACTGTCTTCGAGTGCCTCAATATTCAGTATAGAAGCCGTCTGGTTGGTAAAACTGTCAATGTCTGTGATCCACCATCCTTCGATGGCAAAGTATAATACGCTTTCCAGTCCTTTTTCATCAAGATAATAGATGCGGAAACAGCCTTTATTTACGAAACCCTCAAATTTACATACCTCACCTGCGCGAAGCAGCATGTGTTTCTTTTTTACTTGTTGGAGATAAAAAGGTGCACAGAACTGCTCAAATTCGGCATCTGTAAGATGAATATGCTTTTCAATACTTTCCCGAAATAAACTGTACATATGCAGCGCAGATAGATGAAAACAAATATAGCTAAACCGTGTCTAAAACATTCGTTTTTTGTACGGAATTGCTGGCCAGTACAGCCGCTGCATGTTCGTCAAGGTATTTAGAGGTATACTGCTGATCGTTTACATTGATAAAGAGTACGGTTTTACCCTCCATAGCATGAATAATAGCAGGAGCAAGGTCTGCAGGCACGGCAGGGCATCCCTGGCTCCGTCCAAGTCTTCCAAGGGCATCGATAGTTTCCTGACTTACATAATCTGCTCCGTGAACAACAATGGACCTCCTGCGGGCATTGGAATTAAAACCTTCATCCATGCCATCAAGTTTTAAAGAAATACCATGCTTGCCACGATACATTTCTCCTGTGACATAAAACCCAATACTACTTTCCAGAGATTCGCTGCGGTTAGAAAAGTGTATGGCCTGGTCAGCTCCGCTGCGCTCACCATGCGCTACCCAGGTGTTTAAAAGAAGTGTCTTTTTGTCAAGGTCTACAATCCATAGTCTCTTTTTTGTAGAGCTCTGGTCAAAATCAGCGATGCTTAAAACAGATTTTTCACCAGATAGCTTACCAGCATTTTTAAGATTATAGAAACCTGTGACTGCTTTTTCAAAGACACTCAGCGGTAAGCCGCTTTGGGCCAGTTGCGCACTCTGGTAAAGATCCTGAATATAAGTACTGTATAAAGTGTCGTTTGGTTCGCTATTTATAGCATAATGCCGATGGGTAGTTGCCGATGTCCAGCTTATAAAAATGAATGCTAATAAGATTAATATGAATCCTGCTTGTTTTAAAATGTATTTTCTCATAGGTACCCTCACATTTTCTGCTATGAATTTAAATGTTATTTTTTAAGTAAGCGTGTCTTCAGATGGTCGTGTTTTAAGTTTGTTTAATTTAAGCTATTCTGCAATGGTACAAAAAAAAATATTATAGAAGTGGTTAGTATTTAATGTATTACCTTTCTGTGACTTGGTGGTTCCGGATCAAATTTGCCACTAATGCGGTCCAGCCGGTTTGATGCGAGGCCCCCAATCCTTTGCCGCAGTCTCCGTGAAAATACTCGTTAAACAATAGATAATCTTTAAAATAAGGGTCAGTCTGGAATTTTTCATTATCCCCAAAGCAAGCACGCCTGCCTTGATCATCCGATTTAAAAATATGGATTAACCTTTCGCCAAGTTTCATGGCGATCTCCTGCAGAGAAAGTAAATTGCCCGAACCAGTTGGGTATTCTATTTTAAAATCGTCACTGTAATAATCATGAAAGCGGAGTAAGCTCTGGATGATGAGGTAATTGACTGGCATCCATATTGGACCCCGCCAATTGCTGTTGCCGCCAAACATGCCGCTGTCACTTTCGCCCGGAACATATTTTACAATGAATTGCTCCTTGCCGGCCTGAAAGACGTAAGGATTTTCTTCGTAGCTTTTAGACAAACTGCGAATTCCAAATTCACTTAGAAATTCTGTTTCATTCAGCATCCGGTACAGGATTCGCTTCACTCTGTGCCCTCTGAGTAAACTTAAAAGGTGTTTGTCGTTGGCGCCTTTTTCTGTCCAGCGGGAAACCAGGGAAGCCAGTTCAGGCCGATGCTCGAGGAACCACTGCATCCTGGCAGCAAAACCAGGCAGCTTTTTTAAGGTGTCGTCCCTGATCACTTCTACAGCAAACAATGGGATCAGGCCAACCATACTCCTCAGTTTCAATTTTACTGATCTTTGGCTGTCCAGGGATAATTCATCGTAGAAAAACTCATCTTCCTGGTCCCATAAACCCGTGTCATCCGGGCCCATGATGTTCATGATGGCCCCTGCGATATAGAGGAAATGTTCGAAGAACTTGGTCGCCATATCTTCATAAACGGGGTTGTGTAAGGCCAGTTCAAGAGAGATATGCATCATATTTAGGGCATACATGGCCATCCAGCTGGTACCATCGGCTTGTTCCATCCGCATTCCTGAAGGTAATTTCATACTGCGGTCAAAAATGCCAATATTATCCAGTCCAAGGAATCCACCGGAAAAGATATTGCTTCCATTATGATCCTTGCGGTTAACCCACCAGGTAAAATTGATCAGGAGCTTTTGGAAAACAGCTTCCAGAAAGGGGATATCGGCTTTGCCTTCATTTTTTTGCTGGTCTATTTTAAATACCTCCCATGTAGCCCAGGCATGTACCGGAGGGTTTGTATCATCAAAGTTCCATTCATAGGCTGGCAGCTGCCCGTTAGGATGCATATACCATTCTTTGGTCAGCATCATCAATTGTTGCTTGGCAAAATCTGTATCAACCAGCGCAATGCTTACACAGTGAAAAGCGAGGTCCCAGGAGGCATACCATGGAAATTCCCATTTGTCTGGCATGGAAATCACATCGGCATTGTTCACATGTTTCCAGTTCAGATTACGTGAAGTACTGTGTCCGGAAGGGGGTGCAGGTTCTGCAGGATCTCCTTTGAGCCACTTATTGACGTTATAATCGTAGAACTGTTTGTTCCAGAGCAGCCCGGCAAAAGCCTGTCTTTGAATCAGTTTTTCATCAGCTGAAGGAACCTTGCTCTGAAGAGATTGGTAAAATTGGTCAGTTTCTTGAATACGCTGTTCGAAAATCTCCTGGAAATCTTCAAAGGGCTTTGCATTTGAGCCTTTGCAAAACCGCAATTGTATTGTTGCAGATCCACCTGTTTCAATTTCAAATTGATAGCAAGCTGCTGCCTTTGTACCTTTGTTCTGCGGATTGACGCAATCTATTTGTCCATTAACGATATATTCATTGATGGCATCTTTATAGTATTTTTTTTCATCATCGAAATCATACAATCTTACCGTATTGTTCTCGTTTTCTGTAAACAACCATTCAGCTGTACTTTCTGCGTAGAGGGTATAACTACCCAGCGTTTCCTCCTGGATCTGTAAAGCAGAATCATTTACTTTAGAAATAGAGGCCTGTTTGTCATGGTAACCCCATGACCAGCGGTTTCTGAACCAGAGGGTAGGAAGGATGGACAGAGGGGCAGGAAGCTGGCCTCTGTTGTGTGCGGAGATCCGGATCAATATATCCTCTTCCGAAGATTTAGCGTACTCAATAAAAATATCAAAATAATCATTGTTATCGAAAACACCTGTATCTATTAATTCATACTCAGGGTCAAATTTGGTTCTGCGGGCGTTCTCTGCCAGCAATTCTTCATAAGGAAAAGCCTGCTGAGGATATTTATACAGCATTTTCATGTACGAATGCGTAGGGGAGGAATCCAAATAGTAAAAAAGTTCCTTTACATCTTCTCCATGATTGCCCTGGGTGTTGGTTAATCCAAAGAATATCTCTTTCAGGATTTTATCTCTACCGTTCCAGAAGGCAGGGGCAAAGCATAAAAACTGTTTGTCGTCCGAAATCCCGCCAATGCCTTCTTCTCCCCAGCGCCAGGCTTTACTTCTGGCCATGTCGAAAGTTGTAGCCTGCCAGGCTTCACCATTTTCGCTATAGTCTTCCCTTACCGTTCCCCATTGTCGATTGGATACATACGGTCCCCATTTTTTCCAGTCCGGCTGGGTTAAACGTTTTGCTTCCTCCTTCATTGATAGATTAGATTGATGGCTTAAAGGTAAAAAATACTGGGCCAAAGTAAATGAATTGTTGCCGTGACAATTATAAAAAAACAATTAACTTGCATGCTCAATAGATCAAACATAAATATCTGATATCCTAAATTCAATGAAACATAGTTTTTTTGCTTTACTTTTATTTTTATTTTTTGCTTCCGGTGCTCTTGCACAAACCAAGCATTCCTTTAAAATTGCAGATGGTCACTTCATTTTAGATGGCAAATCCGTTCAGATCCATAGCGGTGAAATGCATTATGCTCGTATTCCAAAGCCTTATTGGCGCCATCGCCTGAAAATGATGAAAGCTATGGGCTTAAACGCAGTAGCAACCTATGTATTCTGGAACTACCATGAAACTGCACCGGGTGTATGGGATTTTAAAACCGGTAACCGGGATGTTGCTGAATATATTAAAATTGCACAGGAAGAAGGGCTTTTTGTCATTCTTCGCCCTGGACCATATGTGTGTGCAGAATGGGAATTTGGAGGTTATCCCTGGTTTTTAGAGAAGACACCGGGGATGGTGATCAGGGGAAATAATCCGCAATACCTTGCGGCTACAAAAGCTTATTTTACCGCGCTTTATGGACAGCTAAAGAATCTTTTGGTTACCAATGGCGGTCCGATTGTTATGGTGCAGGGTGAAAATGAATTTGGATCCTACGTAGCCCAGCGCAAGGATATCTCATTGGAAGATCATAAAAAATACAGCGCAGCCGTATTTCAGCAGTTAAAAGATGTTGGATTTAATGTGCCTTTCTTTACTTCAGATGGCAGCTGGTTGTTTGAAGGAGGTGCTTTGCCAGGTGCTCTTCCAATGGCGAACGGGGAAGATGATGTAGCGAAATTGAAAGAGGTTGTGAACAAATACCATGACGGCAAGGGGCCTTATATGGTAGCAGAATTTTATCCGGGATGGCTGGACCATTGGGCAGAGCCTTTTCCAAAGGTAAAAACTGAAAGCGTGGTAAAACAAACCCAAAAATACCTGGATGGAGAGGTGTCGTTTAACTATTATATGGTTCATGGAGGTACTAATTTTGGCTTTACCTCAGGTGCAAATTATGATAATAAGCACGATATCCAACCCGATCTGACCAGTTATGACTATGATGCTCCAATTAGTGAGGCGGGTTGGGCAACAGATAAATACAATGCATTGAGGGCATTGCTGAAAAAAACAGAAACACCTGCGGTTCCAGCTAAGATCCCCGTTATTTCAATTCCTGAAATCCGCTTAAGCAAAGCTACAGACCTGGAAGATTTTAAAGATAAGATCAGCCCGGTGAATAACGATACACCTTTAACTTTCGAAGAGCTAAACCAGGGACATGGTTATGTTTTGTACAGCAGAAAATTTAATCAGCCCATTAGCGGGAAACTGGAACTGGCCGGACTCAGAGATTATGCATTAGTATATGTAAATGGCGTTAAAGTAGCAGAACTGAACAGTTATTATAAAAAATATGATTGTGATATAGAGATTCCATTTAATGCAACACTAGATATTCTGGTGGAGAATATGGGTAGGATTAATTATGGTGCAAAGATCATTAACAGTACAAAAGGTATTATTTCTCCAGTTGTGATCAACGGACAAAATATTACAGGTAACTGGGATATGTATAAATTACCTATGGATGTAGCACCAGACCTGGCTAAATTTAAAAATAGTGCTTCTGCTGGTAAACCCGCCATTTACCAGGGAACTTTTGACCTCAATAAAACAGGAGATACTTTTCTTGATATGCGCGAGTGGGGTAAGGGAATTGTATTTGTAAACGGTATTAATCTGGGCAGATACTGGAGCGTTGGACCACAACAAACCTTGTATTTACCTGGATGCTGGCTCAAGCAAGGAAAAAATGAAGTGGTGATTTTCGAACAGAAAAATGATGTTATGCATACTGTTTTAAAATCTACCGAAACACCTATTCTGGAAGAATTAAGGCCAGAGAATGGTTTAGCTAAATAAGGTATAAGAATTTCATATGAAAAGATTTTTGTACATCTTTTTGTTCATGTTATGTTATAAATCTGCTTTTTCACAGTATGTATTCCTTTTGGAGAAACCTGCTGATGAAAAAGCAGATTTGTCTTTTAAGAGACCCGAGCCTAGCTTGGTTTTCTTTGGAGAAGATGATGGCAGTCCCGGATTTAAAAAACACAACCAGAATGCCATGAAAATAAATGCATATTTTGGGAGTGCATTTTCAGATTTCACCATATTTAATATAAATACGGGTAAACTTGTCGAATATCACAATACCAGCGGGTGGTTCTTTTTCTATAAACCCCATATAAAAAAAGCTTATGGAATGATTCTCTCTAATGGAAAAGAAGAACCCCTTATCATTAGTGATCCTGATTTGTACCTAAAAATAGTAACAGATTATTTGAACATCGGTAACACAGATCCTAAGGTTGGCAAAGCTTCAGATACAGAAAATAATGTAAATGCAAGGGAGGAAATGGCACAGATCATGAAATCGACATTTGTGCCAGATCAGAATTATGCGAAACGACTGATTAAAAATGTAAATATTGCTCAATATAAGAAGGATTACAAAAGAGAAGAAGAATTTCAGTGTTCCTGCAGAGAAAGACAAACCACAATGTTTAGAGATAGCTTATTAATGGATAGGCTACCTGAAAGCGCTCAAAATGTATATGATAACCAACACCAACTCCTGGAAAATAAGAATTTTAAAAATGAGGAAGTTGCGTCGAGTCATAAATATACTCGAAACAAAGACGGCCTGATTGAAAAAATACAGAATGATCTTGGAAACTCTTCCAGCCTAACCCAGTTTCTTTATGAGAAAGACAGGTTCTATACTGTTAATATTGAAAATGCAGAAGCCATAAGTTTTGAAACTTTTTATCTAAATGATCAAATGCAGTGTATACGCAGGCTTTCCAAAAAATCAGATGGTACTGTCATTTGGGATATTTACTATATCTATGACCAATTTGGGCGGTTGATTCGGGAGAGTCAGACAGATTGTGAATCTTTTTATCAATATGATAACAATCAGGATGATGCATATTCCAGTTTTAAGTTCTATACGCTGGAGCCAAAAATGCTGAAGTTCAGTGCCAAGATGAGTTGGGACGGGAATAAACAGACCATTGTTGGATTAAACGGGTTTTCAGAGCAAACTTACAGGAGCGTTTCTATAAGAGAAAAGAACTGTAAAATCAAAACCTATCAATACGATGGAGATAATAAATTGACCTCTGTTAGTGTAACTTCCTGCAAGAACTAATTTCCTAATAATAAATATATCTGGTACCTGTTACCTTTATTTCCTTGCGGCCGGGCGTAAAGCCATCCATTCTGGGGATCTCTTTAAAAGGATAGGTGAAGTTTGCAGAACTCGGTTCAGGATCGGGCTTTTCGTCATCATCGCAACGGTCATAAGTGGTTGAGACCTCTACTGTTTTTGTAGAGAAATTGATATCACACTGGTGATCCGGACCGCAGTTCATCGAATCGTTATAGGTTGAACCAATCAAGAACCAGTCTCCGTTCTGATATCGAAAAATATTATTCCATATGCTGAAATGCTTCGCATTGTGGTTAAAAGTCTGTTTAATCCTTAAAGTGTTGTTCTTAATCTCCATTTCTAAGGGAACGCCTTCATTGGCAAAGAAACCACAGTCTTCACTATTCCAAAGGACAGAGGAATTCACTTTCCACAGTTTGAGTTTCCCCTGTATGTTTTTGCAAATGTATAATACTCTTTTATAACCCGAATCTTTGGCTTTATGCGTTGTATTGTACGCATAAACCACTTCTTCTGTGCCGTCCTTGTCCAGATCTCCATGGGTTTCTGCGACTTGGGTATAACCTTTTCCAGGATGAAAGTCAGGCAGCCCTTGTGCATAACACCTAATGCCTGGCAGAGTTAAAGAAAAAGAACATGCAAGTGTAAGAAATATATATTTCTTTGTTTTTAAGATAGCATTCATGTCAAGACGAGTAGTTAGCTTGGATCTGTTGTGTTAACAACCGCAATAGCCATTCCATCATGTTCCTTTACACCAACCGTTTGTATAATGGTGGCTGTTACCTTCTTGTTGGACTGGAGCAATTTGTTGAAGCGCTGAACGCCTTTCACTTTTTCATCACTGGTGTTTTCATCTAATATCTTTCCTTCACGGATTACATTATCGCAGATAATGACAGTTCCAGGTCTGGAGAGACTTAAAGCATATTCAAAATATTCTGCGTAGGGTGGTTTATCCGCATCTATAAAAATAAGATCAAATGGACCTTCTCCGTTTTCAATCAATTGCGGTAAAATCTCGATTGCCTTTCCAACCCGGAAATCCACTTTATCGGATAGCCCGGCTTTTTCAATGTTTTTCTTCGCCAGATCTGAATGACGTTGTTCAATTTCCAATGTGATTAATTTTCCATCAGCAGGCAGGGCCCTGGCCAACCAAATGGTACTATAGCCAGCCAATGTACCCAATTCTAATATTTTCTTCGCATTAGCCAGAATAGCCATTACCTGTAAAAATTTCCCAAGGTTTGCCGTTACACTAATTTGCGGAAATCCTTCTTCATCAAGGGATTTGATCGTGTCTTTTAGTACCTGGTCTTCCGGAGCAAGTAAGTTACTGATGTACTGGTCAACTTTTCCAAATATCTGTTCGTTCATTTTCTTAGGCTTGATTTTTATTCCAATAAAGTTAGAAATAAATAGAATTGTTTTAATAGTAAGGTCTAAGTTGCGTTTTTGGCTTGAGCTTGATTTTTCTGACTTGGCTTTGATTCCCAGATTTAGTCCTTTTTGGATATTATTTTTACCTTTGTGGAAAATCACAGAGAAAAGCTATGTAGGATTCCCTTCTTTCAGATAAAATAAATCGTCCCGCTGGTTCCAGGCGGACAACAATTATTTACATTTAAAAGAAGGAAAATGCTTAATCTTCATAATATTACCTATACGCATCCTGACGGGGATGTATTATTTTCAGATTTAAATTTTATTGTCAATAAACAGGATAAGATTGCTCTAATTGGCAGCAATGGCACTGGAAAATCCACTCTTTTGAACATTATCGCCAGAAACTTACGGCCTTCATCAGGTTCTGTAAAGACAGAGGGGCGAGTTTATCATGTACCACAGCTTTTTGGTCAGTATAACGATTTAAGCATTGCTCAGGCATTGCAGGTACACGACAAATTACACGCCTTTAAAGAAATACTTGACGGTCGGGCAACAGAAGAATACATGGTTTTGCTGGATGACGATTGGGGTATAGAAGACCGCTGTAAACAGGCGCTTGCCCACTGGAATCTTGAAAGTTTGGACTTGAGCCAAAAAATGGGTACACTCAGTGGTGGTCAAAAGGCGAGGATATTTCTTGCTGGAATACCTATTTGTGAACCTGAAATCGTCCTTTTGGATGAGCCAAGTAACCATTTAGACTTGATCAGCAGAACTATACTTTATGATTACATTGAGTTGGCAAAACATACTTTAGTTACGGTTAGTCATGACAGGACTTTATTAAACCTTTTGAACAAGATGTATGAATTGAGCAATACTGGAGTGCGGATTTATGGCGGAAATTACGATTTCTACACTGCCCAGAAAAAAATAGAAAATGAGGCGTTGGCTCACGACCTGCACAGCAAGGAAAAAGCTCTTAAAAAAGCTAAAGAAACAGAACGTGCTTCTCTAGAGCGACAACAAAAACTGGATGCACGCGGAAAAAAGAAACAGGAAAAGGCTGGCATGCCTAAAATCCTGTTAAATACATTTAAAAATAAGGCGGAGAAAAGTACTTCACAGATGAAAGAAATCCATGCGGAAAAAACTGGTTTGATTTCGAGGGAAATTGTTCAGCTGCGGGAAGTTTTGCCTGATACTGGCCGAATGAAAATAGATTTAGACCACTCTGCGCTTCATAAAGGGAAGGTACTGGTGGATGCAAAATCCGTTAATGTTACTTACAATGGAAAGCCGCTCTGGAAACAGGAATTGAACTTTCAGGTGGTGAGTGGCGACAGAATTGCGCTAAAAGGGGCCAATGGATCGGGAAAAACAAGCCTCATAAAAATGATCTGTGGTGATCTTCAGCCTCAGACCGGTGTAATGAGCAGGGTAAAAACCAAAACGTTTTGCATAGATCAGGAGTATTCTCTGATTAATGCAAACCTCAGTGTTTATGAGCAGGCACAATGGTATAATTCCGGGATACTTCAAGAGCATGAAGTGAAAATTCGTTTAAACCGGTTCCTGTTTTCCAGAGACGATTGGGATAAAACCTGTGGTACATTGAGCGGAGGAGAGAAGATGCGCCTGATGCTTTGCATACTGGTACTAAACCATAGGGCACCCGATATGATTATATTGGACGAACCAACCAACAACCTGGATATCCAAAACATGGAGATTCTGACAGAAGCAATCAATGAATATCAGGGAACGCTTCTGGTGGTATCACATGATGAGTACTTTCTGAAGCAGATCAATGTGGAAAATTCAATTACACTGAGTTAATATTTTGTTATAACTCCACCATTTTCAGAGATCATATTGGCGCAATTGACAAGTACTGTTTTCCTATTTTAATAAAAATGTATTTTATACACCCAATTAGTCTTTTTTTTAAAATAAAATTTAGAAGTTCGCCTTTTTAATAAATAGAAATGAGCAAGAAAAAAGGATTTACGACCACTACTCTTCATTCAGACCGTCTTTTAAAACCGGAATTCGGAGCGATACACCAACCCGTTCATAATGCAGTAACCTGGGGATACGATGACGTACAAGGTCTGGTGAATGTTTTTCAAAATAAGACCAAGGGCTATGCCTATTCCCGTCAAGGCAACCCAACCACCACTGCTCTAGAGCATAAGGTATCGCAAATGGAACAGGGGATTGCTACAGTTTCTTTTTCAACGGGAATGGCCGCTATTTCTTCTACCATACTGGCTTTAATGAAAGCTTCAGACCATATTATAGCAAGCTCATATCTTTTTGGTAACACAAGGAGTGTGATGCAAACTTATATCGATCTAGGTCTTCAGATTTCTTTTGTAGATACAACAGATATTGAGCAGGTAAAGAACGCTTATACGGAAAATACCAAAATGGTATTTGTAGAAACGATTGCAAATCCGGCAACACAAGTTTCCGATCTGGCTGCTATTGGTGACTTTTGTGCAGAAAAGAAACTCATTTATATGGTAGATAATACGATGACATCTCCGTATTTGTTTCGCCCGGCGGAGGTAAAAGCAAGTTTGGTGATCAATTCACTGACCAAATATATCGGTGGACATGGAAATGCATTGGGTGGTAGTGTAACAGATACCGGCTTGTTTGACTGGCTTGGATTTCCAAACATTGCGCCAATTATACGCGAGCAGATCCGTCCTGAAATGCAGGGGATTACACAAATCAGAAAAAGAGGTTTGCGGGACGGCGGGGGAACACTTTCTCCGGAAGCCGCTCATAGCATCTCTGTAGGCTCAGAAACACTTGCATTAAGATTGGAAAGGGCCTGTAATAATGCTGCGGTGCTGGCAGAGTTTCTAAACAATCATCCTATGGTGAGCCATGTATATTATCCTGGGCTGAAAGGCCATCCGGAGCATGACCGTGCTTCTGCTTTGTTTCATCGCTATGGTGGATTAATGAGTTTTACGCTTGCCGATGGCATTGACTGCCTGTCTTTTCTAAACGAGTTGAAACTGGTCATCAAGTCAAGCAATCTGGGGGATACACGTACACTGGCCATTCCAGTGGCGCATACTATATTCTTTGAATTAGGTAAAGAAAGAAGAGATGAAATGGGCATACCGGATTCTATGATCCGCCTTTCTGTGGGTATTGAGGATATTGAAGATCTTCTGGAAGACTTTGGCAATGCCTTTGCTTCTTTCAAGTAACCTTCAAAAAACAATATTTTGAATCAGGGAAGCATGCTTAATGCTTCCCTGATTTAATTTGGGACTATTTTTATTTCTGACCAGACATCATCACATAAGAATTTTTTATCCATTCTCCATTTTCATTGATGATTTCATCAGTTATTTTTTTTGTTGTAATATTTGTAAAACCAGTTCTCTGAAATATTTTTTGCACTTCTTTAACATCATAAAAGGTAAAATCGAGCTGAGTCCATGGGAGATTTTCTCCAAAGTTTTTTTCTGTAAAACTGAGGGTGAACTTGCCACCAGGTTTTAAAACACGCTTTATTTCCATAAAATATGCTATCGGATTTTTCCAGAAGTAAAGCGTATTTTCTGTAAAACAGTGATCAAAGAAATCATTTTTAAAATCAAGTATTCCATCCCGTTTGGCTTTGACAAATCGCGCATTGCCTTGTTTTACTTTCAAATTATGGGCTAATATTGCCTTTTTTACCATGTCTTCTGATGTATCAGTGCCATAATAATGAATTCCTTCAGCCCGCTCAAAAAGAAAGGGAAGGTGTCTACCCTCACCAAAGCCAATTTCTAATAGTTGAAGATCTGCTGTTTGCTCTAGCGTATCTATAATCTGGAAAATTAAAGGATTATTGTCTTGCGAATGTTCTTGTTTGGCTGCTTCTTCAAAATCTTTCTGCTCGTTCATGTTTTTTGGTATTGGATCTTGCTCCCTGGAAATTATTTAGGAGTTCGGGCAAAAATGAGGGGATTGCCTGTCATAGTTTTTACACAAAACGGATTTTCTTTTATATAAAACAGATTTTTTTAGTCGATGTAATGTTGTTTCATTTTTTTTTATCATAATTGCCGCAATGGGGATCAATATTGGTAAGGATTACGGAACCTGGAAAGAGGTAGGAGGTCGGTTTGAGCAGTTTCCAATGAAGGAGCAGTTGGTAACGGAAAGAAGAGAGAAATGCAGTTTTTCTTTTAGTGATGCCGAATTGGTACAGATCACAACTCCCGATATTTATATTGTATATGGTGACATTTTATTTAAACAGCACCTGTTGTATTTTCGCCCAACTTATGATGTGCCGGATATGGTAAAACTACGTTTCACTTTGTCTGGAAATGGAACCATATATAATTATGTAAATAACAAGAAGTACTTTTTTAATTCAAACCGGCAAAATATTATCTATATGCCCGAACTCGACGGTACAGGTGAATATGATACTAGGTGCAATTACCGTTTTTTTGAAGTTCATTTTGCTAAAGAAAAATTTCTGCAATTGTCCGAGCATTCGTGCAGATCACTCCAGATTTTAGCCGATCATTTGGATAGGGGGCATTATGCACAAATAGCAGAACAAAATCTTCCGGTTTCGCTGGCTATGCATGACTGCATACGCAGTATTCTTAACTGTAAATATACGGATGGATTAAAACTGATGTTTCTGGAGTCCAAATGTATAGAGTTGCTTGTCCTTCAGGCTGAGGCCTTTGAAGCAGCACTAACAAAGAAACAAAGTTCACCTTTACAGTCAGCATACGATAAAGAATGCATTTATAATGCCAGGGATTTTTTGATTAGGAATATTCAGCAACCACCTTCAGTTGCACAGCTTGCAAAAATTTGTGGTATTAATGAGTTTAAACTTAGGCAAGGTTTTAAGGGACTGTTTGACAATAGTATATTTGGTTATTTAACCGACTACAAATTAAACTATGCAAGGGAATTGCTGCTGGAAGGTAAATCTATAAAGTTTGTTGCGTTCGAACTCGGTTATTCTTCTGTCCAGCATTTCAGTACCGCATTCAGAAAGAAGTTTGCCATATCACCCGGTAAATTGAAGATCTAAAATTTAGCAGCTGATAGGATTTTGGCTACAATATTTAAGGATCAGCCTACAACTGTTTTTTATGAAAACAGCATATTTGTTAATATTAACTATTTTAGAATATGGCTAATCCTCAAATTCAACGTATAAAATCCATCAGAGAATATCATCAGCTCAGAGGTCTTCCAAAACCTGAACATCCGCTGGTCAGTCTGGTGGATTATGCATCGATTAAACATTCGCCTGACAACAATAAGATGAGTTGGGTATTTGATTTTTATTTGATTGCATTGAAGAAGAACATGATTGGTAAATTCAAATATGGCCAGCAGGAATATGACTTTGATGAAGGTACCATGTTTTTTATTGCACCTGGCCAGGTTTTTAGGATTGAAGTGAACCAGGATGCACCAGATAAATCAGGATGGATGTTATTGATTCATCCTGATTTTTTATGGGATATGCCGCTGGCAAAAGCAATCAAGAAATATGAATACTTCGGTTATTCAGTTAACGAGGCTTTGTTTCTCTCTGAAAAGGAAGAGGATATCATGGCCGGTATCATACAAAATATCCAGCAGGAATACCATGAAAACATTGATAAATTCAGTCAGCAGATCATTGTTTCCCAAATTGAAGTTTTACTGAGTTATGCAGACAGGTTTTATCATCGCCAGTTTATTACCCGAAAAATTGCCAATCATCAGGTTCTTGACCGGCTGGAAGCTTTGCTTCATGAGCATTTCAATGCTAATGCCAATTGGAAAGGATTGCCAACGGTTCAGCACATAGCTATGCAGTTGAACCTTTCCCCAGATTATTTAAGTACCTTATTGAAGATAACAACGGGGCTAAATACACAACAGCATATTCATGAAAAGCTGATAGAAAAGGCCAAGGAAAAACTAGCAACCACCCCCTTGTCTGTAAGTGAGATAGCTTATGAACTAGGATTTGAGCATCCTCAGTCATTTAGTAAACTTTTTAAATCCAAGACAAATCTCTCGCCATTAAGGTTTAGGCAATCATTTAGCTAGCAAATAATCGTAGGTGTAAAAACAACTTGTTATGTCCTTTTTTTATAGACTCTCATAGCAAAAATATAAGCTACAAGCGTAATTCCACCGCACCAGGCCAAAGCCACCCATATTTCGTTCCCTACTGGCTGATTTGAAAGTAGAGAGCGTATGGCTTCAACAATTGAGGTCACTGGTTGATTTTCGGCAAAGGCGCGAACACCTGAGGGCATAGATTTAGTTGGTACAAAGGCCGAACTGATTAATGGAAGGAAATGAATCGGATACGCAATTGCAATTGCACCATCTACTGATTTTGCTGACAATCCGGCAATGGCTGCAATCCAGGTAAGAGCCAAGGTAAACAACATGAGTATACCGGCCACGGCAAACCATGACAATATTCCTGCGGAAGAGCGGAAGCCCATAAGAAGTGCTACAAGAATAACTACGGTAACAGAAATTGCATTTGATATCAGTGAGGTGAGCACATGTCCCCACAAGGCAGCTGAACGTGCAATTGGCATAGAGTGGAAACGTTCGAATATTCCTCGTTGTACATCGTTAAAAAGGCGGTAACAGGTGTAACCTACACTGTTCGCAATTGCGATTAGCAATATGCCTGGCAACAGGTAGTTCACATAATGATCCGTACCGATTTGAATCGCGCCACCTAATACATAGACAAATAATAACATAAGCGCAATCGGCATGATGGTGACTGTTACAATGGTGTCCATGCTCCGAAAAATATGGCGCATAGAGCGTCCGAGCATAACGCTCATATCCATAAAAAAATAATTCTTTGTCGTTTCCATTTAGTTTTCCTCCTTTTTGCCAATAATTGCAAGAAATATTTCTTCTAACGTTGGCTGTTTTTCAATATATTCAACTTTTGCTGGCGGGAACAGTTTTTTTAGCTCTGCGAGTGTGCCGTTTGCGATAATTCTGCCCTCATGTAGAATGGCAATTCTATCAGCAAGCTGCTCCGCCTCATCTAAATACTGTGTGGTCAGAAATACCGTTGTGCCGCCGTTAGCAAGCTCTTTGAGAATCTGCCAGAACTCGATACGCACTTCGGGATCAAGTCCGGTGGTTGGTTCGTCGAGAAAGATAAGTTGTGGATTTCCTACAAGGCTCATGGCGATGTCGAGTCTGCGGCGCATACCGCCTGAATAGGTAGAGACCCTGCGATTGGCTGCATCGGTCAGGCCGAAACGTTTCAGTAATTCGTCGGCCACCTGACTTGTATTTTTGAGGTGCCGCAGTTTAGCGATCATGACCAGGTTTTCCTTCCCGGTTAGTATCTCATCTACGGCAACAAACTGCCCGGTCAGGCTAATTGACTGCCGTACATTGTCTGGTTTTGATAAAACACTGAATCCGTTTACGGTTGCATTTCCACTGTCTTGTTTCAATAGTGTGGTGAGAATTTTGACAATCGTTGTCTTACCCGTACCATTAGGGCCGAGCAGAGCAAAAATGCTGCCCTTTTTTACTTCAAAATCTACCCCTGCTAATACAGGGACGTTTTTATAGGATTTTTTCAATCCTTGCACCGAAATGGCAATTTCATTTTGAAACATGGTTTATTCCTCCGTTTATGATGTTAATAATTTGATGCCGGTTACATCCGCTTTTCCGCTTTTCAGAAACTCGTATGTAATCCGGTCTGTTTCACAGTCTATAAACTGAAGCCCTTTAAAACCCCTGCTTTTAAAAAGTGAATTGTTCTTAAAGAAAGTATTGATCAGCGCTGAATTCTGGAATGTTACCCTTTTAAAGGTGCAGTTTTCAAAATAACAGTCCTCTAAAGTTCCGTTGAAAACGACATCGTCAATTTGCATTCCTATAAAAGAGGTGCGGTTCCATACCGCGTTTACCATCGTATTATTCACAAAAGCTCCTGATTTAAACGTTACTCCAGTAAAATCGGCATCCGAAAAATCGCAGCCATTAACGTGGCTTTCTGAAAATTCAGTTTCTTTTAGTGAACAGTTCTTGAATATATTGTTTGCAAAACTAGAACCCTGGACGTGGCTGTTGGCGATGTCAGCGTTTGAAAAGTCGCAGCTTTCTAGATAATTACTTTTTTTGAAGTCTGTTCCTGTAAAATTGGAACCGGAGAAATCGCAATCTTTGATATGGCTTTTTGAAAATCCAGTTTCTTTTAGTAAACAGTTCCTGAATATATTATTAGCTAAATTAGAAGTTTGAATTTGGCTGCTACTGATATCCGAATTTGAGAAGTCGCAACTGTCAACATTATTCGTTTTTAGAAGAAGACCTGACAGATTTGAGCCAATAAACTTGCAGCGTTGCATGTTGGAAGAGCTGAATTTTTCGTGCAGATTTCTTAATCCGGAAAAGTCTGCATCCACCCAGTTTCCAAGTGACATATCCCAGCTGGGTCTTTTCTCAGGTTTTTTGAACAACAGTTCATCGGATTGTTTAATCAAAGGATCTGGGGAGGCCGGCTCAGTAGCTTGTGTTTGGATGTGCTCTGAAAAATAGTTAAGATCAACACCAAGAATTTCAGAGAGACGGTTAAAAGTGGTAATATCTGGCATGGATTCTCCGCGTTCCCACTTGCCGACTGCCTGGGGGCTGATGAATAAACGTTCAGCAAGCTGGGCCTGAGATAGATTTGTTTTCTTTCGCGCTTCGGCAATTTTATTGCCAATCATTTTAGTGTTTAACATAGGAATTCTCTTTATTTTTTTGACAAGACAAAGGTATTCGGATGGATTACCGAAATCAAAGAAATACAGAAACTTATAGTTGTATTTACGCTACTTATAGTTGTAAATGGCAACTATAAGTAGTATTGGTTGCTATAGGCGTTAAAAGATTACCCGTTTGCGGTTAGAAATAGCGGATGTGTTTTTCCTTTTTCTTTGGAAACCTACCTTTGTACAGCAAATAAACTGCAAACAGAACCAGACCAACTGCCAAAGCTAAATAGGATAATATCTCTGTGCTCGCAGTTATAAAAAAGAGATAGAGTAATACCCCGGCAATGCAAAAGATAAGTGCACTAATGATGTAGAGGAGAGTTGATTTAGAATTCATGACCTGCGTTTTTTTTATAAACGAGTGAGGTATCATTATCGCTACAGATCTATCGTTTTTTGAACAAAATATCTGTAGCGATAATGATTATTGAAGATTAATACTTTTAAATAAAGCGTAAAGGAAGCTAAACTGATTTGGTGAGAGATTCTCCCGTTCCGCTTTTTTTAGTATTCTATTCTCCTTTTCAATATTTTTTCTCCTTCTATCTTTTGGTTCATAGGCAGCCATATATTCTTCCATACTTTGTTTTAACTTTTCTTTTAAGCAAGAGCTTGGGTTTGCAATATAATAGTTTATAAAGCTGGCCATATGGCTGTAAAAGAGCTCTTCTACGGTTGTAGTAAAGAATTGCATTGTTAAATCTCCAGAACTAGCGCATACTTTTTCTAATTCATGAACTGAGGAAATCTCAAACTTCCCTTGAATGAGTCTGGATGCGATACTATCGGCTTTTTCTTTAATGCTTAGTTCTTTTTTTGTGGGAATATTTTTATTTGAATCAATTGTTAAAACAAAATCCGATTCAGAATCTCCATGAACAATTTTAGATTGTTCGTGTTCTTCATTTTCCGATCTGGACTTCGTATTTGTAATCAATTCCAGCTTTGCAATAATCTCCTCATAAAATCGCCTTGAAATTCTTCTTTGCTCAGTGGTATCCAACACAGCTTTTCTATACCAGGTTCCGTTTCTAAAAACAGACCTAAGCGCAATAGTTGTTGACGTTTTACTCTGGTTGTCTTCCATTGGTATATAAGAGAAGTAGTACATCTCTTCGGGTTGCTTTTTAATGTATAATACCTCCGGTTCTTTTATACCTCCGGCATCTCTTTCCCAATATTCTGAGTCATATCGCCATTTCTCCGGAATTTCATTTTCAGGGTTTGTATTTCGAAGACTGTCTATGGCTAACTTTAACTTATCTTTCGGTACAGGAAAAGTAATAGAAGCCCAACCTCCCAAACTGCCTTTACCCGGGTAATTGCAGGAAAAAAAACATACAGACATTAAAAGATAAAGAAGGAATTTGAGCATAGAGATAATTTCAACGCCCTTAATCTACGATTATTTCTAAAAAAGGCAGCTAGACTTCTATCGGTTTTATGCGTTTTAAAATCAGAGATAGTACTGATACATAGGCCACGTAGGCTATAAAAATATAATAGCCTGGTTGCAAGGAGGAATTATTTTGTGTTACTGTCGAGAGTAGTTCCTCCTTGATATTTAAATCTGCGAGCTGACTTTGCAAGATCCCATTTAGGCCGATATAGGTCATCGCAATACCGACAACCATGACATTTGCCATATCCCATTTGCCAAGATCTAAGGCTAAAAATCTGACCAGTTTATTTTCATTATATTTCTCCCGGCCCCAAATAAGTATACCTTTACCCATCATGCGGAGCACAGGAAGGATAATCACGAATAGCAGAATAAGTACTCCCACCAGGACAGCATCGGGTTTTGGCTGTCCAACTAATGACTTAATAATACCTGTTATACTTTTACTCTGAAAAAATAATACCTGGTTGTTAAAGGCTAATTTTTCGCCGAGCAGGGTGAAATTTAGTGATTGAATTCGCGCATCAAGTTCTATGATTGTAGAGGTAACACCTACTAATAAGAGGAGAAAAGCAAATAAGTAGTTAAATTTCTGAAAATAACGAGATAATTAGCCGTTACCATAAGCTGCGGCAAAGTCTTTAGCAAAGTCGTTCAGTTTCACTTTGCCCAATGAAGGTTTGTGCTGATTGTAATCTTCGTAAAGTGTTCCATTACCCTGGCTTTCCTGCAGCTCTACAAAACCCTTAGCTACCTGCTCATTAAAGCCAATGTTTAACCAGTTGTTCAGAAGCTGTTCACTGGAAATCACTGCCCATTTCAAGTCCGGTTTACCAATAGCTTTCCCGAGAGCCTCAGCAATTTCATTGGGCGAAACCTCATCGCTTGCGACATAGCGTATCGTTTTGCCCTCAAATTGCTTGTCCACCTCTTCAGCAATGACAGCAGCAATATCTTTTGGCGAAACCCAGGGCTCTTTGACGTTACCACCATAGTTGGAAATGATTGCCCCTTTGGATTTGATCACCTGAATAAAAGAAAATAAGTTGATGTAGAAGCTGACTGGACGGATGAATTTGATAGATACATCAACTGGTAGTTGTCTAAGCGTAGTTTCAACATGGTGGTGGAAACGGATGATGCCAGTCCCTTTATTTGTATGTGCTCCGATGCTACTGAGGTGTATAACCTTCTTTACGCCAGAGCGTTCTACAGCTTCTTTGTAATTTTCGCCTATTTTAGTGATATCGCCAATAAAGTCAACTGATTTATCAAACATATCACCAGCTGCTTCCATTGTTTCCATAAGGTAAACGATGTCTGCACCTTTGAAGGTTTCCGTTAAAAAATCTATATCCTGTAATTTGCCAATGGCTGCTTTAGCACCAATGAGTTCAATGTTTTTGTTGCGTTTGGTATTGCTGCTGATAACAGTAACCGCATGGCCATTGTTTACCAATGTTTCTGTGAGTGGCCGGCCGATGTTCCCAAGCGAGCCTGTAAGTACGATGTTCATAATAATGCTTTTTTGTTGATTCAAAGGTCAGAATCATGAACAACACGGATGTAGCCAAAAGTCGGTATGTTGTAGCCAAAATCTAGAATTACAACTATTATATTTATTTTTATACAATACCTAGAAATACCTTATGATAGATGTTTTACTACAAACGATTGAAAAAGTAGTGTATATTAGTCCGGATGAAAAAGAGCTAATCGCCAGGCTATTCCGGGAAAAAAAATATAATAAAGGCGAATACTTTCTAAAAGAAGATGAAGTTTGCCGGCAAGTTGGATTTATTATAAGTGGCGTAATGCGATATTATATTAATAACGATGGGGAAGAAAAAACTTATGGCTTTGCTAAAGAATTTGATTTTGTATGCAATAATGAAAGCTTTATCCCTCAAAAGCCTTCCAGGCAGCTTATTCAAGCATTGGAGGATAGCCAGTTGTTGGTAATTTCCTATACTGATCTACAAACTTTTTATACTACTCTAAAGAATGGCGAACGTTATGGTCGAATGGTCATAGAGCAAGTTTTCGTCCAAACGCTTCAGGGACTTAATTCATTTTATACCGACTCGCCAGAGCTTAGGTATGAAAAATTCGTAAAAGATTATCCCGATATGCTACAGAGAATTCCTCAATATTATATTGCGTCCTTCGTCGGTGTAAAACCCCAGTCTCTCAGTCGTATTCGAAAGAGAAATATCCGGAAGAGGAGTTGATTTATTAACTCAGGTGCATGAAACGCAAAAGACTGTAAAATACCTTTGTTGTCAAATAAAAGAAAAAATTATGACAACAAGAATTTGCTATCTGATTTCATTATTAACAGGGATAGGTTTACTATTTATTGGAACAAGATTTTTGGTATCGCCGATAAAGGCCGAATTTGATTACGGCATTTTTACCAATACAAATGGTGATTTTTCCTTTCATTACATTAAAGGGCTTCGGGATTTATTTTCTGGTTTGCTGCTGATACTCTTCGTTATTACCAAAGAGAAAAAGGCATTGGCCATTACACTCCTGGCAGCTACCATTGTTCCGTTGGGAGATATGATAATTGTGCTTGGAAAACAGGGAAATGACTGGCAACACGCTATTGCTCATCTTATTGCTGTAATAATCTGTATCACGACCGGGCCAGTGCTCCTAATGCAAAAAAGAAAAAATATTGTTTCCACTCCACAGGTATCACTCAAGATGTTGCAATCGGCTGTAACCGGAGGCGCAACAATATCCGAATGTGATCTGTTCCCAGGTGCAAAAACGCCATGGCACTACCATACTTCATTTTCAGAGAAATTTGAGTTGTTGGAGGGGAAGTTGGAAGTCGGAAGAAATGGAAAAATCTATCAACTCAGCGAGGGCGATGAAATTACAATCCAGCAAAATGAAACGCACTTTTTTAATAACAAGTTTAGTGAAAAATGTAGGGTGAGAACTATACTTAATCCAGGAAATATCCAATTTGAACAAGCTTCTCTAATCTTAATAGGTCTGACAAAGGATGGCCTGACAAGCACCACCGGCGTACCTAAAAAGCTGTCCGACCTTGCGTTGTTTCTTTATTTAAACAATTCAAAAATGACTGGGTTTCTGAAAATTTTTGAACCTGTTTTTAATGCCATTGCGAAAAGAGCGATAAAAACTGGGAGATTGAAAACCCTGATTTCAAGGTATTGTCAGAATTTGGGTCAAACAGATGTAGATGTTTAGAAGGTGTCTTGTTGATTTTGCTGAGAGTTTATCTAGGTGACTAAACAAAAAAAGCCTCAATGTAAATTGAGGCTTTTCGTGATCCCGCTGGGATTCGAACCCAGGACCACTACATTAAAAGTGTAATGCTCTACCAGCTGAGCTACGGAATCTTCTTCCTTATTAGAAGGAGCGCAAAGATATAATTTTTGATTTAACTTGCCTAATTAATCTAACAAAAAAAGAGTCGAATAACGCTTAAGAGAGGCAAATAACTGAATGTTAGTTCAGTTATTTTAGTTGATATTATTTTTTGACACAAAAAGCCGTTAAGGATTTTGCAATACTTTAAAACCGCAACTTTATACTGAACAATCTGTTGTTTCGTTGAATAAATGGAACATTAATTGCGTATATCATTTCAAATTATAAAGCCGATAGAACCATTTTGCATTATGAGAAAATATTTCTCGGGCAGCATAGCAATTGTTGTCCTGATCTTTACTTTGAACCGTGCCGATGCTCAGGATAAAAAAACCATTCAGATTGATTCGCTGATAGACCATGTTTATCAGCTGGGTTTATTTAATGGAAATGTCCTGATTGCGGAGAAAGGGGATGTGGTCTATAAAGCGTCGATGGGCTTTGCAGAAGCGGCAAAGAAGAACAGGCTTACTGATCAATACAAATTTCTTATGGGTTCTATTGTTAGAGAATTCAGTGCGGTTGGTATAATGATGTTGAGTGAACAGGGAAAATTAAATGTTGAAGATAAATTATCCAAATATCTTTCAGAATTACCCGAACAGGCCGGGAAAATGAGTGTTAAAGAGTTACTGCAGCATGCGAGTGACAATGAGAACATTGTTTTGCAGCAAAAGCTGGTCGAAAAACTTACAGGGGTTTCATTTAGCCAGTTTATTGCAGATGAATTATTTAAGCCAGGTGGAATTCATATTATACCCATGCAGCCCAAGGAGCAGGAATCTCTTGTTGCTAAGTCTTTTAATAATGATCATCAACAGGATAAGCTTGATCTTCCGTCTTCATTGCAGATCTATTTAACATTGGATGATTTGTACGCGTGGTTACAGCATTTATATCGGCTTAAGGCCATCAATGTCAGTGCTGTGAAACAACTTTTTGTTACTGCAGAAAAAGATAAGCCCTCTGCATTAGGTTATGGCATAATGGAAGGTGACAAATGGATTTCTCATATGGATATTGGATCTGTTTTGAATTCTGAAGTGTTCTTTTCCTCAAATATCCCCAAAGGGCGTACGATTATTCTAATGAGTAATAATAAAAACATAAAACTATCGGAACTTAACAATATCATTCAATCTATATTAGATGGAAAGCCTTATAATTTTCCTAAAAAGTCCCTCTTTCAAAAAATTGAAAAGCAGCTAAGTGCCTTAAACGGGCATCAAATTGTTGCATTTTATGAGTATTTGAAATCTAAAAATAACGAAGAGTACAATTTTGGAAGTGAGAAAGAACTGGAGAACATTGGAAATTATTTAATGGAAAAGTCTCGTTTTGACGATGCTATTGAAGTTTTTAAGCACAATGTAAAACTATTTCCGAAATCTGGAATTGTATTTCTGAACCTGGCGGAAGCCTTTTATAAAAAAGGTAACGAAAAGGAAGCATTGATCAACTACAAGAAATCTCTGTCTCTTGATCCGTTAAACAAAACCGCCAAAGAAATGGTCCTTAAACTGGAAAAGAAATAATTGTAAGCAGGAAGTGTTTTCAGGCTGCCTATTTTTTCTTTTGCTGATATCCGTTTTTCCTGAATCGTACTTGTTTTAACTTCATATCAAAGGTATTAATTCTTTGATTTGATGTGAGATAATTTGTTAAATTTGCCTAATTCACCAAGGAAAATCTTGTAGATATTTAAACCCTGGAAGAGTAAGCTTAATTAATGAAAGTACTTTATACCCGTATTCTAGCCAAGAACATTCTTCTTGCTTTTTTAGCATTTGTTATCATTCTGACTATTGCTGCAATTTTTGTTCGTAATTCTATTTCTCATAAACTGGAGCATATCTCTAAACTGGCTTCTAATGCAGAACGGGATGAGACAAGACCCCAGAAAGCTTTATTGCTGCTTCATCAGGCAGAAGATGATTTTCAGAGTTCTTTGCTCAGTACGGATACTGCGAAAACAGAGTCTTATAAAAAAAGGCTTTCAGATGCTTTTAACCTTATTGATACATTGTTAAAGGAGAATAGGGAATCTGCAGCTTTTAGAAATATTGAAAACAAGAGGGTTCAGATTTGGTATACAAAAAAGCTTAAATTATCAGATCAGCTTTATGGTTTGAAACATAATTTTGATTCACTGTTAAGGGTGTATGCCAGTTTTAAAACCGTGGATACTGACGATGAGGGTGTTATAAAAATAAAAACCCATCAGGCGAAAAAAAGTTTCAACAATAATATTGATACGGTTAAAAAAGCCGCTATCGTAAAAAAAAGAGGATTATTTTCCCGAATAAAACATGCTATTGCCAATAAAGCAGATACTGTTGGGGTGGAGGTGATTCAGATTAACCATAACCAAACCAACAATATCATAGATTCAACAGTAAAACGAATTGCGTCCAGAGATAAAGATGCTTATGCAAAAAGATTACAACAGTTACAGAACCGTAATAAGTCTTTGTTAAATATGCAAAGGGAGCTGATCAATCTGAACTCGCGCATCACAACCGAACTGGAAAGGATCATCAGTGATTTGAAAGAAATTAATTACAATATCGCCGATGAGTTTAAGGCTATGGCTTTTAAAAGCTATCAGGAAACGACAGCCTTACTGAACCGATTGTACCTGGTGGCGCTTTTCCTTGTACTGATATTTGCAGGTTTGCTTATTGTGTTCATTATAAAACTTAGCCAGTCGGAAAGATTACTGCGAAAAGAGAACGAACGATCTGTTACGATCGCACAGCAAAAAATGGATCTGCTGCTGCACATGAGCCACGAGATACGGAATCCGCTTACCGCAATAAAAGGTTTCCTATATATTTTTAGTCAAACTGAGTTGTCGAAAAGGCAGTCTGATATGCTGGATTCTATACGGCTTTCTTCTGATATGCTCCTGGGTACTTTAAATGATACACTGGATGCTGCGAAAATGGAGAATAGTGAATTCAAAATTAACAATGAGCCTTTTAATCCCGATTTTACCCTTAAAGAGGTGATCGAAAGCATGGAATTCAGTGCCAATAAAAAGAAGTTATCCATTGATTATTCATTTAAAGGAGACCAGGAGGCAATATTGCTGGGAGACAGTTTTAGGCTTAAACAGGTAATGGTCAATTTGTTGAGCAATGCCATCAAATATACCAGTGCTGGCAGCATTCATGTAAACGCAGAATTAACAATTTCAGGTGAAGAAAATAAGCTACAGGTAGATGTAACAGATACTGGTGCTGGTATTCGTGCAGATCAGCAAGCCAATTTATTCTCTAAATATTACCAAACCAATTCTGCTAAAGGAAAAACAGGTACAGGGCTTGGCCTTTATATTTGTAAACAATTTGTGAGTCTTCAGAATGGTAAAATCAGCGTTAAAAGTGTGGCAGGAGAGGGCAGTACTTTTAGCTTTTATATTCCATATGCTAAAGCTGTAAAACATGGAGAGGGAGGAAAGGAAGAATGGGCTGAAGATCCATTATCTTTGCTTAATGGTATTAGTATCCTGGCTGTTGATGATAATGAACTGAATTTAAAGTTTCTGAAAATGATGACCAGCAAATGGAATGTTACTTTTCATCAGGCTACAAATGGTCAGGAAGCTTTAAATATTATCAATGAGCAGGCAGTAACTATTGTTTTAACAGATATCCAAATGCCTGAAATGGACGGTCATGAATTGATGAAAGCTATTCGTGAACTCAAAGAACCACTGAACAGATTACCTGTTATTGTAATCAGCGGCGGAACTGAACCCTCTGAAATCAAAACATTTCTTCAAAAAGGATTTTCAGGATTGGTAAGTAAACCATTTGTAGAAAAAGAACTTATAGAACAGATTGCAAAAGTGATAAAAGCTTAGATATATTCCTGCAGTAAACTTTACTGCAGGAATAATCAGTTTTATGCGTTCTCAAGATCCGCAATAACCAATTTTTTCATTTGCATCAACGCCCCCATCACTCTTTGAGCACGTACCGGATCCTGTAATAGTTTACTTAGTGCTTTTGGAATGATTTGCCAGCTCAATCCGTATTTATCTTTTAACCAGCCACAGGCAACTTCCTGGCCTCCAGTTCCGGTGAGTTGTGTCCAATAGGTATCGATCTCTTGTTGAGTATCACATTCCACAACCATTGAAATAGCATCATTGAACTGGAAACCATGATCAAACGAGCTGTCCATAGCCATCGCTACAAATCCGTTTAATCTAAACTGTGCGTGTTTTATAAAATTAATATTGTCCTTGTCTTCCTGGCTATATTTCATAATTCCCTGAATGCTGGAGTTTGGAAATACATGCGTATAGAATTCAATGGCTTCTCCAGCTTTACCAACCTGATCTCCGGTAAACATATAAGTAGGGCAGAACTTCTGGGGTGTATCCGATTTGCTACCCGTATAGAGCTGCCAGGAAACTCCGTATTTGTCCTGAACCCAGCCATATTTAGAACTCCAGTCATAGCTATCCAAGGCCATCATTGACTTTCCACCTTCGATCAGTGCATTCCAGTACTCTTCTGTCTCTTCTGCAGTTTCGCTAATCACCATAAAAGAAATAGCAGGATTAGGTGTCGATGTAGGCCCATCATTCAAAAGCATGATCTTTTGTCCGCTCAATTGGATCTGGATAACATAGGGCGAAGTTTGACCAATTTTGCCTTCTCCAAAAGTATTGATGTAAAAGTCTGCTGCCTCAGTAATTTTACCTTTTAAGGTCAGGCAGGGGTAAATTGAATTGTCCATATTCATAGGTTTATTTGAAAAATTTGATTGCTATTCCTTTTTTCCTTTCAGAAAGGCCACTATAGCCATAGAATGACCATGCCCCAGATCAAATTCCTCCTTTAGCCATGAGATAATTTCACCGGCTTTAACTTTAGGGTTCAGTAAACCATTTTCCATTAAACCCTTTTCTGCGGCCATCTCTTTAAAATCCGACGGACTCTTTCCTGTTTTGATTTGGATATTATCTAAATAAGCTTGAAATGACATAATAAATATATTTGGTGTTTTAATATACCAAAACTAGCAGAATTTGCAGTCATTCTTCTGGTATAACAATGACATTTAAAGGGTAAATTACGACATTCATTTCAAATCCTTATCTTTGTTATAAAGGATGTTTTTTTACACACCAAATATAAAAAACCATGATCAAAGTATCTGTATATGTGCCGGAAAGTTCTGTTATTGAATCTATTACTCCCCCTTATCGGGTTTTTAACAGTGCTAATGATTTTTTACTGTCAATGGAACAGGAGCCGCTGTTCGATGTTGAATTTGTAGGCCTGACGGAGCACGTAAAAGTGCTCGATGGTGAGTATACGGTAACGGTAAAAAGGCTTTTAAAAGATGTTGAAAAGACAGATCTTGTCATTATACCGGCGTTATTCGGTGATATGGCTACTGCGGTGGCGCGTAATCACGAAGCCATACCTTATATCAAAGAATTACATAGTAAGGGGGCAAGTGTTGTATCGCTCTGTTTGGGGGCCTTTTTGTTAGGCGCCACCGGGCTGATCAATGGCAAACGTTGTTCCACGCATTGGGCTTATTATAATGAATTCAGAAATATGTATAAGGATGTGCAGATTGTAGATGGCACTATTATAACAGACGAAGGAAGTATCTATTCGAGTGGTGGTGCTAATTCTATATGGAACCTGCTCTTGTACATTCTGGAAAAATACACCAACAGGGAAATGGCAATATTAGTAGCTAAGTTTTTTGCTATTGATATTGACCGCGACAGTCAAAATGCCTTTGCTATTTTTAGAGGACAGAAAGCGCATATGGATGAAGCCATCCAAAAAGCTCAGGAATATATAGAACAGAATATAGAGGAGCGAATCAGTATAGACGAACTGGCGGATTTGGTAGCTGTAAGCAGAAGAAGCTTTGAAAGGCGCTTTAAGCAGGCAACAAATAATTCTGTACTGGAATATATTCACCGTATAAAAATAGAAGCCGCAAAACGAAGCTTTGAAAAAAGCAGAAAGAACATCAATGAAGTGATGTACGACGTGGGCTATACGGATACAAAAGCTTTCAGAACAACCTTCAAAAAAATTACTGGTCTTACCCCGATTGCCTACCGGAATAAATACAATTCCATGAGCATTATGGCCAATTAGAAATCATTAAAAATTTCACCTCTGCTCAGTTTACCGTCAACTTTTGAAATGACCTGAACCTGGGCTTTAAGGCATAGGGCCTGGTCTGATACGCGAAAGATGTCCTGGAAAAAGATCAATTTGATCCCTTGTCGTTGTGTCCTTATTTTTACAATAAAGCTATCTCCCGAAGTAAGAGATTGTTTGAAATCCATCTCAATCCGGGATACCATAAGTAATATACCTTGATCGGTTAAGTCTTTGAACGAGCCGGATCTTGATAAAAGATATTCATGGCGGGCATGTTCCAGGTAATGCTGATATACTGCATTATTGACAACTCCCTGCAAGTCGCATTCATAGTCTCTTACCTTCAATTGAATCTCAAATATATATTGTTCCATAAACATTGGTGACGATGGTTTCCGGGCGCAATTTACACTTCTTATCCTACATCAAGAACAGACCAGGCTGAGTTGTTTAATTTTGTTTTCATTAAAAAGGAGAATTTATGGAATTAGGAATAGGAATGTTTGGCGATTTGGCTTTTGACCCTCAGACGGGAAAGCCACGTGAAGCGAAATTGAAGCTTCATGAAATCCTTGAACAAATAAAATTAGCCGATGAAGTTGGTCTGGATGTTTTCGGTTTGGGCGAACACCATCGTCCGGATTATGCAGTTTCCTCACCTGAAATTGTTTTGGCTGCTGCGGCTAGTATGACCAAAAATATAAAATTAACCAGTACAGTAACTGTTTTAAGTTCTGCTGAGCCTGTAAAGGTCTACCAGGATTTTTCAACGATTGATCTGATTTCTGATGGACGCGCAGAAATAGCTGTAGGACGGGGAAGTTTCATTGAGTCTTTTCCTTTATTTGGTTATGACTTAAAGGATTATAATCAATTGTTTGAAGAAAAACTGGATTTGTTGTTAAATATCAACAATAATGAAGTGGTGAACTGGTCGGGTAAACTCCGTGCGCCACTGGTGAAACAAATGGTTTTACCAAGAGCAACCAATGATGGTAGATTGCCCATCTGGATTGCTGTTGGAGGCACACCAGAATCTGTATTGCGTGCTGCAAAGTTAGGACTGCCTTTAATCGTAGCGATTATTGGGGGAATGCCTAAACAGTTTCAGCCATTGATAGAATTCTACAAAGAAGAGTATATTAAAAATGGTCATGACGTAGAAAAAATGCAAATAGGGATTCACTCGCATACGTTCTTAAGTGATGAAAATGCGACAATAGATGGATACTTCCATAATTATGCCTCGCAAATGAACAGGATCGGAGCGTCAAGAGGTTGGGCACCTTATACTAAAGCTCAATACAATGGGGGTAGATCTAAAGAAGGAGCTCTTTTTATCGGCTCAGCGGAAGAGGTTACCGATAAAATCCTGTATATGCATGAATTGTTTGGTATTACCCGTTTTATTGGTCATATGGACGTTGGTGATCCTTCACATGCCGATATGATGAAAGCGATTGAGCTGTTTGGAACCAAAGTTGCACCTAATGTGAGGAAAGCATTATTGTCATAAAACTGTCTTATTTAAAATTAGTATAAATAAGATTAGGGCTTCAAGGTATCTTCTTGTAAGTTTGCGCGCTTAAAACCATTCTAAATAAGCATGTCAAAAATAATCAAATTGTGTCTTGTCGCCCTTATGGCGACTTTTTTAAGCATTAACTCTTTCGCACAAAATAATACAGGAACTATTATTGGAAGTGTTAAAACTTCTGATGGCATTTCAGCAGAAGCAGTGGAGGTTTCGATAAAAGGCGTCGCCAATACGACAGCTGATAAAAATGGAGGCTATACACTAAAGAATATTCCGGCAGGAACTTATACAGTTACGGCCAGGCTGGTTGGCTTAACACCAAGTTCCGGGCAGGTCACTGTTACTGCTGGCGTAACGGCAACACTGCATCTTTCCTTAAAAGCATCCAACCAGCAGCTTAAAGAAGTTGTGGTGAGCGGAGGAAAGAAGAACAAGTTCTCCGTCAAGACAAGTGATTACGTTTCTAAAATGCCTTTGAAAAATCTGGAGAATCCCCAGGTTTATGCAGTCATCCCTAAAGAATTATTAGCAGATCAAGTGGTTACTAACTTTGATGATGCACTAAAAAATGCACCTGGTATTGATAAATTGTGGTCTTCAACAGGAAGAGCTGGGGATGGGGCAGGCTATTTTTCTTTAAGAGGATTTGCAGTTCAACCTACACTTGTCAATGGATTGCCTGGTTTAACTAACGGAAGTCTTGATATCTCCAACGTGGAGCGTATCGAAGTTGTCAAAGGCCCCTCAGGGACTTTATTTGGCAGCAGCTTAATCTCTTACGGAGGTTTGATCAATACAGTAACCAAACAACCTTTTGATCGTACGGCTGTAGAAGTAAATTATACAGCAGGTAGTTACGGTTTGAACAGGATTACAGCAGATGTAAATACGCCATTAGATGCCGACCACAAGGTATTGTTTAGAATGAATGCTGCTTATCATGATGAAAACAGTTTCCAGGATGCAGGCTTTAAGAAAACAAGATTTTTTGCACCTTCCTTATCTTATCAGCTGAACGACAGGGTTTCCTTCCTGTTGAATGCGCAGTTCTTAAGTTCTGAGGGTACCAATCCAACCATGTTATTTTTTAACAGAAGTGCACCGCTTCGCGTAACCACACTTGAGGGGCTGGGTTATGACAACAGAAAATCCTATACAAGCAACCAGCTGACCATGAAAAATCCTGTAACTTCTGTACAGGCCCAGATGAATTATAAGATATCAGATCAGTGGAGGTCTCAAACCGTTGTTTCAAGAGGTTCGGCAAAATCTAACGGTTATTACACTTATTTGTTTGAAGGCGTTAATACAGTCAACAAGGTAGCTGTATCGGGCAATGGTATTTTTGCCAGATATATCACCAATCAGAATTCTACAACTGAAACTACTGACATTCAACAAAACTTTATCGGCGATTTCCTCATTGGTAAGATGCGTAACCGTGTTGTTGCCGGATTGGATTATTACAACAGTACCTCGATTGATAACAGTTCTAATTATGCACCTTTTGGATCTGCTAATCCTAAGGTCGAGAATACTGACAATTTAACTTCTCAGAGTGCTGATGCTGCAATCGCTACTGCAGGTTATGGCGGAAATACAAGAACCACCCAGGAGGTTTACAGCGCCTATGTTTCTGATGTATTCAATATAACACCTGAGCTTTCTGCTATGGCCAGCTTAAGGATAGACCGTTTTCAGAATGGTGGATTAAGTACAGCAGCGACCGATAAATATGGACAAACTGCTTTATCTCCAAAGTTTGGATTGGTGTATCAAATTCTAAAAGACCAGCTTTCTGTATTTGGTAATTACATGAATGGGTTCAAAAATTCAGCTCCTAGAAATGTAGAGGTTGACGGCAGCAATGTAGTCACTACTTTTAAACCTGAACATGCCAACCAGATAGAAGGTGGTATTAAAAGCGATCTTTTTGAAGGAAGACTATCGGGTTCATTGAGCTATTATGACATCAAAGTTTCCAATATTGTTTTGAGTACAGGCCCGAACCAATATGTTCAAGGTGGAGATCAATACAGTAAGGGGTTTGAAGCACAGATCACAGCAAGTCCAATTGACGGGTTTAACATTATTGCAGGTTACTCTAAAAATATCAGTAAATTGACCAATGCAACTGCTGCTACGGAAGGTAGAAGACCTGTAGAGGCTGGCCCTGAAGACCTGGTTAATGTTTGGTTAAGCTATAAATTCTTATCTGGATCTGTTAAAGGCCTTGGTTTTGGTTTTGGAGGAAATTATGCGGGTAAAAACAGCATCGTGAATGATGCAACAGTAGGTGTATTTACCTTACCTGCGTATACCGTTCTAAATGCTTCAGCTTCTTACGTTAAAGGGCCATTTACTTTTGGTTTAAAGTTGAACAATTTAACCAATAAAGAATACTATAAAGGGTGGACTACTATTGAACCAATGAGCCCACGTACGGTTGCTGGCAGTATTGGATACAAGTTTTAAAGTATTTTGATTAAATAATAAGGGGGGGATCATTGATGTATAGCCAGAGCAGGGCGTACAAACTATATACTCCTTATAATCTATAAAGATTTAATACGGATCCCATAGGGGGTTGATAGGGAGTTGATAGGGGCAATGCCCCTATCAACTCTTTATTATATATTTATCAACCAATTGTTCACCTCAAAATAATTGTAACTTCATTATACCGAAATCTAAAACGCAATCTTATGGCAACAATACATTTAAGGCTATGGGAAATGTCTTTTGATATTTGGCTTTCTTCTCATTGCAGTGGTATTACAAGGAGGGCCGGAAAGGGATAGAGAAAGGTACAAATGTTAAGGTAAACCCTTATTACAAATTAAAAGACAGCAAAAATAAGATAGCGGTCTTGATTAGTAACCGCACTTGCATTATATATAGAAGCAGCCTCATCCCTAAAGGAGAGGTTGCTTTGTTCTTGTTTACATAATAAATTTATAGTCGTCTATACGATCAGATTTTATAAAACGGGTCAATTTGCCCTGGTAAAAATAATAGAATGAGAAAGGTTCATTTTTGGGGATTACTGCTTTAGAGGTAACGCGGTAAATGGTTATCCCATTTTGATCGACAGACATCAATTCTGCAGATCGGTTAGTTTGTTTAAATTCATTTTCTGACATACCGATCTTAATTGAGGATTCTTGGTACGACATGCTTTTGCAGCCTAAGGCTATGACTGCAAGGCAGATTAAAACTATTTTTTTCATAATTGTTTATTTGTGTGTACTGGAGCCTGTTCAATAATAATGCCCTTTAATTCTTCTAAAACAGGAAAGGTGTATAGTTTTGAGAATGATGTGAAAAAGTGCTGATTATCAGTGATTTTATCTGCGTAATTTTTTTGTTATTGCCTGTCTGCTTTGCAATTTAGTTCCTTTCCCTGTTTGGCCCTGCCACAAACCATCAAGCGATATGTACTATTTTAGTTTGTTTTTTAATAAAGTTAACAAGTTATTATTAAGCTCTTTAGACTTAATTCCCAACAATGAAAAGAAATCGTCATCAAATTTTTCTACTACGACTACCGCTTTTTTATTGTTTCTTTTCCGTTTTCAGTTAATGCGACTGTTTTAGCTCTGGTGTCTGTCGCATGTTCCTGTCGTTGGATAAAACCCCTCTATGATCTATCTTTATAACACCTATAGAGACTTCTACTGCAACTCAACCTTTATCAGTTTTAAGGCGATACGCAAGGCTTTGATTCTGCGAATCATCAGTGTGTGCTGTGAAGAGTTTTCTTTTAATCTGAGTACTGCTTTCTCGCATTTGCTTAGTGTGGACTCGAGAGAATTCTTCGCTTCTATAAGTTCTTCTGCGGTAAAGTTTGACATAGAGCAGAGTAAATATTATAAGTAATTAAAGCCCCACATTTTTGTGAGGCTTGTCTTTAGTGTCGTTTTAAATTTATTAAAACTGGCTGAATTTGTAGTCATCAGGGTTTGTTCCATTCTCGAATCTAACCAGCTTTCCATTTTTAAAGAAGAAAAATTTATACTCTGTTAACCTATTATAGGTTCTGAAAATCCTGTTCCCATCTTCAGTAGCAAAGACCATTTCTGATTTATTCTTTTCTTTAAAATCTTTTTCCGACATGCCCATAGTAAAGGTTGCCTCGGGGCCATAAAGGAACGTCTTGCAGCTTAGCGTCGTCAGAGCTAAGCCAATTAAAATTAATTTTTTCATTTGTATGTGTTTTGTGTGTAGTTCAATTTAAGAAAAAATAAGACGTAAAAAAGGAGTTTGTGCTTCTTTATTGGAAAATTTTTGTGACGTAAAAACAGATAAAAATAGTCCAGTAAGTTGGTGTAAATGGCATTTAACTCATTACCAGGTGTTAAATCTCGAATTCACATTCTATAAATTGACAGGCTTTATTACATTTATCAAATGCCTATGGAAATACGAAAGATATTGTTAGGCAATTATATTACTATCGTATAAATTAGCTGGGCTATGAAAAATTATATTTTGTTATTATTTATCTTGGTGAAAATACCTGTTTATGGCCAGGATCTGAAGTTGCTGGAGAACAAATTAAACCAGTTATCACAACAACGAGCGAATTGGAGCAATAGTCAAGACGAAAAGTCATATGATTCACTTGCTAGGTATAATAAAGAATTGGAAGAGTTGATTTTGAATTTCACAGCTAAGAATCCTAAAACTTTAAGTCATCAATTTGACAAAACAAAGGTTGGATTGGATATTGTTACTTCTGGTGATGGTTTTTTTAGAATCTATACATGGAATACGCTGGAAGGTGGAACCATGCAGTATTTTAAGAATATTTACCAATATAGTGTTGGTGGGAAAGTGTATTCAATGATGAATCCTATCACTGAGGGAGATAACGGATGCCGCTTTTTTGAAATTAATGATCTTACGGTTGCTGGTAAACGATATTACCTGTGCAGTAGCATTAGTGTGGGAAGTAGTGCTTTATACTATTACCAGGTGAAGGTATTCTCTATTGAAAATGGAAAGTTAAATCCGGCTGCCAGACTGATTAAAACTAAAAGCGGGATTAAGAATACGCTTGGGTATGAAGTTGATCTTTCCAGCTCTTCGAACAGGGATAGAAAGGATGGGGTTGAACCTATGGATTACATGAAATTGATGTATAACCGGGCAAATAAAACCATACTTATTCCGTTGATAAATGCAGATGGAAGAGTTACTACAAGCAAAATAAAGTATCAATTGAAAGGACAGTACTTCGAAAAGATATAAACTGCTTTTGTAAAGGGAGTGGATTATGAGTTTAATTCAGTAACACAAGAAATTATGTTTACCAACTTTTTACCTACTACAAACAAACTAAAAAGACACGTTAGCAGCTTTACCATATCCCGTAAAGAAGGGGTTTTTCCTATAAAATATACAGCTTTTCCTAATATTGGAAACTGCTTTGCGTTCTTCAATCATACCGCATTTCAGATACAGTCAGATGAAATTACCTTATAATTCATCATATTATGAGAAAATTACTTGTGTTATTACTGGTACTGCTGAGCTTAGATAGTTCAGCACAAAAAACGGTCAATATTGACCTAAAGCGCCAGCTAGATACTATTTTAAAGACTGACCAAGGCATCAGGGAATTCTTGGATACGGACGTGAAACCAGCAAGAAAAGATAGTCTTGCCCTGCTGCTAAATTACCCCAGGGCTATACTTGATAAAAGCTCTTGGCTTATTATGAGAAAGATTGATTCGCTAAACATCCACAAAGTGGAACAAATTATTACTAAATATGGTTATCCTGGTAAAACAATGGTGGGCGAACCTGAAAATACAGCGGTATTTTATGTGATACAGCACTCCAATAAAATTCAAAAATATTATCCTCTGATTGAAAAAGCCGGGAAATCCGGGGAGCTGCCCTTCAAATATACTGCAATGATGCTGGATAGGAAACTAAGTGGAGAAGGCAAGGAGCAAGTTTATGGAACACAAGTATTCATGCAAACCGTCAAGAACCCTAAGACTGGAAAAAAGGAAGCCTTTGAATATGTTGTGCCGATCAAAGACCCTAAAAATGTAAATAAAAGACGCAGGAAAGCTGGATTTGATTCTACTGTTGAAGAGAATGCTCTCCGGCTTGGTGTAGTCTATAAGGTATATACCCTGAAAGAAATCAAGACCATGACCAATACGGAAAAGTAATTGATTATTTTTCAGCGTGTAATCCAATTCGGTTGCCCTCACTGTCCATAATGATGGCTATAAATCCTGGCGGGATTTGGATTTTTGGAGAGATGATCTTTCCACCTGCTTGCTCTACTTTGTCTAAGACTGTCTGTATGCTTGGGCTAGCATTGATGTAAACTAAGGTACCATTAGCAGAAGGAGTGTTTTTTTCTGATTTGGACAATACTCCGGTTACCCTTCCGGAAGTTGCCTGGATCACATTCGGATTGTAAGGAAAGAAAACGCTTTCATCTGCTCCGTCAGCTCGTTTAATCATTTTAATATCTAAAATGGTTTCGTAAAAGCTTTTGGCCCGGTCAATGTTGGCTACAGGGATTTCAAACCAGGTCAGGATGTTGGCTTGTTCGTCGATTTTTCTCAATTGTTGCATAACTTTTTTCTTAGACATTTAATTCTTTACAAAGTTCAGCAATGGGTATGAGTTTATCCTGTGACAATCGTCACAAAGTTATTTAAGAGTTCGTCTCTTCCTGATCCTGCTTAAGGTTTCTCTTGCTACTCCAAGAAATGACGCCAGTTGTGTAAGAGAAACTCGTTGCAGCATTTCAGGATGATGTGCCTCTAAGTAGGCTAAGCGTTCCTGAGCGGTATATAGTTTGAATAGGGTTGAAAATTCTTCTTGTTTTGAAGCGAATAAACGTATACAATTGCGTCCCAACGCTTCTATTTGTTGGGATTGTTTTGCAGCTTCAAATAATTTCTGCTTGTCAAAAATGACAACTTCCATCGGTTCGCAGGCGATAATATTAAATCTTGATTTTTCTCCGCTGCCAAAGCTGTTGATGTTTGTAGCAATGTCATTTTCAAAGAAAAAACCTGTGTTTTTAATAGTTCCATCAAGTTGGTAATAGCTCTTGCAATAGCCTGTCTCTATGTAAAATAAAGATTGGCAGACAGCCCCTTCTTCTAGCAGGTATTCATTTTTATTAAATTGCTTTTTTGATAATGCGGGTTGGAGTAGGATCCAGCTTTCGTTGGAAAATTCGGTTAGGGAGTATATATATTTTAGTAATTTTTCCATTTGTTTAATCAAGTGCGGGTAATGTTCCCAATTTTTATGACATCATATTGTTTTAGAGGTTTTCCAATCTATAATTAGGTAAGATGTATTTGGCTAAGATTTCGAAAGCCTGTTTTCCTTTATAAGACCCATAATTTTTTTGGGTAAAAATGACAGTGAGGTTCAGCCGCTGGTTTATGAAAATAAATTGCCCGCCGTTACCTGATGCAAAGAGCATATCTTCCTGTAAGTCTTTAGTTTTTATTTTTTCCCTGTACCAGTAAAAACCATAATAGGTGGGTTGTGGTATGGCAACTTTACTTCTGCTGGATTTCATATTGGAGAAGTCTGGGATGGGAATGTCACAACGGGTAGACTGGTCGATCCATTTTTTTGAAACGATTTGCTTGCCGGTCCAAAGTCCCTTATCCTTTACCAATTGCCCAATTTTCATCATGTCCAGGGATCTGATGAAGAATGATCCGGCGGTCATCCCATTTCCACTTGGATCTACGGTCCATTTATAGTTGGTTATCCCAAGTGGTTTGAATAAATATTTATCTGCAAACTGCTTGACAGACATATGGGTAGCTTTGCGGATTACTCCACCTAAAATCATTGGATCGATAGAGGTATACGACCACACTTGACCTGGCTTAGTTTTCATGGGAACTGCTAATGCGTATTTAACCCAGTCTTTGCTTAGACTCATTTCCTCTTCACAATCTTTGGAACCGTTAAATTCTTCACAATCAACTCCGGACTTCATTTCTAACAGGTTTTTAATGGTCATGAGTTTTTTATACGGATCAGTTTTTAAGAATGGATATTCGGGGAAGAAGGTATAGATTTTCTGGTTCACATCTTTGATAAAGCCTTTATCGATGGCGATTCCAACCAGCAAACTGGTCACTGACTTAAAGGAGGAGCGGGAGTCGTTTAGGGAATCCCGGCCGACACCATCGAAATATTGCTCATAGACCACTTGATTGTTCTTTGCAATAAGCAGGCTGCGAATACCAGAATAATGGTGTTTTGTAATGGAATCGGTCATTTGACGCAGTAGCGAATCTGCGGCGTGATGTGGATTTTGTGCGGAGCTGTTAAAACTGCTGATCAAGAATAATATGCTGGCGAAGAAGTTGGTTTTCATAACTTAAGATATTGTCGGTTTAAGCCTGCGATTTCCAATGTTTGAGTTCTTCGGCAATGAAATAATGAACCAGTTCGGTATATATTTTTTCAATAACATCTGGATCAAGACTTTGCATTTCGGCCCATTTTCTTCTTTCTAAAAGCATTGCAGCAAATCTTTCCGGTGCTTTTACAGATGTTTCGCTGGTTTTGAATTTAGACGCTGCTTGAACATATTGGTAGCGTTTACCGATCAGAGAGATGATTTGTTGATCTATAGTGTCTATTTCCCGGCGAATGTCTGTCATGTTTTGACAAGCTTCTGGTTGTTTTATGTTGTGCTTGATTGTTTTATTTAACATGGTTTTTAAAAAATAGGAGACGATTGTAATGGGAATTTAATAAATTGTAGAACACTGCTAACAAAAGATGAAAAAAATAATATTTAGGTTTTGGATAATCAATTTTTTGATAAGTATTGCGCTATTTTTTATTTATCGAGTTGTTATTGCTGAAACAAAGCCAACTGACGGAGGTTTCTTTGAAACAGTTTTGTATATTTTGGATATTCTATTAAATCTAGGTCTTTCTTTAGTGTATCTTGTTGTAATGGTTATTTGTTCTTTAGCTTTTTTTCTAAATCTAATAGGGAAAATTAGAAATAATCGTCTTTTATCGTTTTTAACCTTCTTAGGGTTTCCTCTAAGTTGTGTTATTTATTTGGTCATTAATGTATCTATTGATGTTTTTTTATACCATGTAAGTGTTTTGACAACTTTAATGATTTTTTCATTAATTTATCTGTTCTTTACAGCCATAGAGTTTTTCATGTTTAAAAGGAGATTAAAGGCCTAGTTCAAATACTGCACCTCGAACACTATCTTTCCTGTTTTATAGTTGTAGTTTTTTACTATAAGTTTGATAAAAATCAAACTTAGAAACGAAAATTAGCAAAATCATCCCTTTATTGGCAGACACAATTGCAAGTTAAAAGCATGATTATTAAAGTGAAAAATTCAATAATGCATAACATACTAAACTATTGTATCGCCATCATTTGGCTAATTAATGGCTTATTCTGTAAGGTGTTAAACCTTGTTCCAAGGCATGAAATGATCGTCTCAACCATCTTAGGTAGTGAATATGCGAGATTACTTACAGCGATAATTGGAATACTGGAAATTATGATGGCTATATGGATTCTAAGTAGATTTAAAAGTAAGTTAAATGCTATAACACAGATAATTATTATTGGGGCTATGAATACACTTGAATTTATTTTTGTTCCAGAATTATTGCTGTGGGGCAGATTCAATTCTATATTTGCAGGTATGCTAATTTTGACGGTTTACTATAACGAGTTTGTTTTTAATAAAAAGAGTACTCAAAAAGCCTAATGTTTTCATTTCTAAAGAACCATCCATTTGCTGTTGAAGCTTTTTTTGAAAGCTCGCTTGTTTTGACATTTGCAGTTCCAAAAGTTCAGCTCCAAAAGCTTATCCCAGAATGTTTGCAGCTAGATGTATTTCAGGATGAATGGGCATTTATAGCAGTCGCGATGGTACAAACAAAGGCATTGCGGCCAAAGGGCTTCCCAAGAGTTATGGGCAATGACTTTTTTCTAGTCGGTTACCGTGTATTTGTTCGCTATACCAATAGCCGTGGAAAGAATCTGCGTGGTTTATATATCCTAAAATCCGAAACGGATAAAAAGAGAATGGAATTTATGGGCAATATTTTTACCCATTATAATTATACAACAACAGATATCAACAAAATTGAGCAAACAAACACACTGGAAATAGCTTCAATTAAATCAAAATTCAGAATAACTGTGGGAAAAACTGAAGAAGTACCTCTACCAGAACATTCTCCTTTTGACGATTGGAAGGAAGCAAGGAAGTTTGCAGGCCCATTACCGTTCACTTTTACATATAACCAACAAACTAAAGAAGTTTTAATCATTGAAGGTGTAAGAGAAAACTGGGTGCAAAAACCAGTACAAATAATAGATTACGATTTTGAATTTTTACGCACATTGAACTTGAGAAATCCAATATTGGCTAACGCCTTTATTATCGAAAACATTCCATATTATTGGAAGAAAGGAAAGACGGAACAATGGAGCTAGAAAGAAGAAGTTTTCAGGGCGTTTTTAATATCTTAAGTTTTAACCGGCATTTTTATGTGTTGGGATTGAGTGCTTTGGTATTATTAATGATTAGCCATGCTACACTTGGATTTTCAGATCAGTTGTTTTGGATAATAGTAATCGCTTTTCTTTATGGCCTGATCATGCCTTTGATCGTTTCGGCTTATGTATACGATTTTTCGGGATATTATAATTTCCATTGGCTTAAAAATTCCGCAATAAATCCTAATGCAGGAAGCATCGTGAATATCAACGCAGGATTTGATGAAACAAGCTTTATTATTAAAAGCAATTTCCCACAATCGGACTTAAAAGTATTTGACTTCTATGACCCGAAAAGGCATACCGAGCCTGCTATTGTAAGAGCCAGAAAAGTTAGTTTAACTTACCCAAATACTGTTGAAATAAAAACAAGCACAATTCCATTAGAAGATAATTCAGTGGACATTATTTTTCTTCTGTCCGCGGCCCACGAAATCAGGAATTACAAAGAAAAGGTTGTTTTTCTAATGGAATGCCATCGCATTTGCAAGCCAAACGGCAAGGTAATTATGATGGAGCATTTAAGGGACTTTCCAAATTTTTTAGCCTTTTCTATCGGCTTTACCCATTTTTTCTCCAGGTCGACTTGGAAAAGTGCTTTCACAAAAGCAGGTTTCGGAACCTTTAATGAAAGCAAGTTTACACCATTTATGTCTGTATTTAACGTTGAACCTTAGGCCGTAACATCATCATCCATAGAATGGAAATTCATATTAAAATAATAGGGCTCTTGCTCATTCCTCTTTCAATGATTCATGTAATTTTTCCCAAATACTTCAATTGGGAAAAAGAATTAAGTGCATTAAGTTTAATCAACAGGCAAATGACTTATGTGCATACATTTTTTATTGCTTTAATTATTTTATTAATGGGCATTTTATGCCTGACCTCGGCAGAAGAGCTTATTCATACTCATCTTGGTCAGAAAATATCTTTGGGATTGAGCATATTTTGGGTGCTCAGATTATTTATCCAGTTTTTCGGATATTCTCCTGTCTTATGGAAAGGTAAATTATTTGAGACCGCAGTTCATATCTTTTTCATAGTGATGTGGGGATATATGAGTCTAGTATTCTTTTCTGCATATTTAACTGATTAAATTCAATGTATCTTGGTCTTAGCATTGGTAATGCCATTTCAATAAAACCTTTTTATGATTGAGGTCGATTTCTACTTGCGGCTCCAGCTTTCTTTTCCGGGAGTAATACCAAAAATAAGCCAACTAAAACGAGCAGGAACATATTGACAAACATAGCGGTTTGATAAGCTTTTAGATAAGTGATGATAGAAGGGGTTTCGCCAGCCAGGTAAAAGAATAAACCGCCAATAACCCCGATACCGAGCGCGATAGCGGTTTGCTGAAATGTGGCATAAGTACCAGAAGCAGCACCAGCAAATTTTGTGGGTATGCTTTTTAAAGCCATTGTCATTAGTGAAGGAAGTACAGAACCGCAACCCAGCCCGTATATAAACAAAACCGGATAAGCTATAATTCTGTTGATGTTGACTGAATCAAATACAAGGATGTGCGCCCCGCTGGCAACAATCATGGTCACTACACCAGCTTGCAATACTTTTTTGCCATATCTGGGTACCAGGCGAATTGAAATTAGAGATGCAACCACAAAACCAAGTCCCTGCGATACAAAGAACAAACCAGCCTCTGTAGAGCTAATACCAAAACCTGTTTGCAGCAGGATTACATTGAGTAGAAAATAAGAATCTTGCACCATAAAATAAAACAATACAGCACAAAGTGCGGTGTTAAAATCTTTGAAGGCGAACAGTTCCATATCAATAAATGGAGATTGTTGCCGGCGAAGTTTTTGTTTCTGATCATAAATAAACCAAATTAACAATGGTATTGATGCAGCGAGGCAAAGCAGGCTCCAAGCTGGCCAGCCCAGTTCCCGCCCACGGATCATGGGATAGATCAAAGCCATTAAAGTTAGCGTGAGAAGCAGAACACCCGAGTAATCAAATTTCTCTGTGGTCAGGTTGCGCTGTTTGGGTAGGAATCTTATTGCAAACAAAACAGAAGCCAACCCCAGGGGTACATTGATTAAGAAAAGGAGACGCCAGCCCGCTACAACAAAATGCAGGTCAGGTAACAGACCACCTAAAAATTGCCCAATAACGGAGGCTGTACCAGCAATACTGCCGTAAATGCTAATAGCCTTAATGCGCTCTACTGGATTTGGAAAAAGCACCTGAATATAAGAAATGCCTTGGGGAATCATAAAGCCTGCGCTTATGCCTTGCAGCATACGGGCTGTATTTAACTGGAAAGCCGTTTGAGAGATGCCGCAAAAAGCTGACGCAAGGGTAAAGGCAATCATCCCTAAAAGGAAAACTTTTTTCTTCCCGAACTGATCGCCCGCCCGGCCTCCGGTAATTAAAAAGGCAGCATAACCAAGCAGGTATAAAGCAATAACGAGTTGGATGTCTCCATCAGAACCATTAATACCTTTACGTATAGAGGGCAGGGCTACATTAACAATAAAAATATCAATTACCGCTAAAAAAATAGAAGAAGAGATAATTGTCAATAGAAACCATTTTGAAATTTGTCTGTCCATTTTTAATTAAATTAGCCAGCAAAAGTGAAGCCTTTTAAACGGGGCTACAAGTAGTTTAAAAAAAGATACCAGGTATGAAAAAAGATACGAATGTTGAATTGCAGCCATTTGTAAAAGAGGAAACAGGTGAATATAACTGTCCGATGACAAAAGTGCTCCGTATTATCGGAGGCAAATGGAAGCTGTTGATTCTGAATGCTATTTTATTGGAATGCCCTAAGCGTTTTGGAACACTTAAAAAGATGATGCCTGATATTACACAGGCTACACTTACCGTACAGCTGCGCGAACTGGAGCGCGATGGTATTATTTTGCGCACTGCTTATGCTGAATCGCCACCAAGAGTAGAATATAAATTGACTGAACTTGGCCTAACCCTGGTTCCGATTATTGAATTGATCAACAAATGGGGAAATACGCATTGTGTGAATAGCAGATGAATTAAACACAAAAAAAGCCTCAATTTACATTGAGGCTTTTCGTGATCCCGCTGGGATTCGAACCCAGGACCACTACATTAAAAGTGTAATGCTCTACCAGCTGAGCTACGGAATCTTTCTCCTTTTGAAGAGGCTGCAAAGATAGAAAAATTTAGCTGCCATGTTAAATTTATTTTAAAAAAAATATTGCCCTATTGTGCTTTAAACCTATTAATTGTTTAATTATTAGTGTTTTGTGTTATAGTTTTTTTATTTAACATGACAGCCCTTATTAATTGAAACCTGGGTTTTGGGTAAGATTGCCTTTACTTAAATCAATTTCTGTTTGAGGAATAGGGAAGATAAGCCTGTAGGCCGGTACGTCGATGCCGGGATTTCCGGTTTCGGTAAGGTAGGCTTTCAGGATAGAAATTGTGGCGGCTTGATCCATTCGTACCAAGTCATACCATCTCTGGTTTTCAAATCCAAACTCTAGTTTCCGCTCTTTAAAGATCAAAGCCCTTGCGTTTTCCTTAGACCCTAAGGAGTTGAGGTTATAAGGACTTGCATTTGCCCTTATTCTGACCTCATTGAGTGGTTGTAGTACGGTATTATCAGGTGTTGCCTGGATTTCATTGGAAACTTCAGCATACATCAACAGCACATCAGCAAAGCGGAGTAGGGGGAAATCATTGCCGGCATCTCTTTGCGGCGCAGTTGGATCCAGAAATTTTGTACATAAGCCGTTGGCCGAATTGAAGGTGCTGGCTTTTCTCACATCTGCGGGTTCAAATAAAGCCTGATATGGAATTGAAGCTTTAACATTACGGGCATCTCCGTTATTGCTGTACTCGTAGGAAAAGGAATTTCCTTCTCCGTTTGCGCTTGCTTTATAGCGAACGGCAAATACAATTTCCTTGCTCATTTCTGAAGCTGTGCTAAATATTGCGGCATAATTTGGATTGAGCTGGTAGGTGTTGCCTTTATAACTGGCACCTATTAATGGCTCCAATTGCGCTTTAGCCAGATCGTATTCTTTCAGGGTTAGATAAACTTTTGCAAGTAGCGCCTGAGAGGCGCCTTTAGTTACCCTGGCCACTTGTGCGGTTGGCCAGCTGGCAGGGCAGTTATCTACAGAGGTTCGTAAATCCGTTTTGATTTGGTTGTATACTTCGGTCTTACTGATGCGTTTAAATTTTTCAAAGTCATCAAAGTTAATTGAAGCTGTTAGCAGGGGAACATCGCCATATAGCCTCACCAGGTTCAGGTACATGAGTGAACGTATGAATTTGACTTCTCCCTCAAAATATTTTTTCTTTACGGGATCGGTTACCTTGTCCAGGTATTTAAGCACGAGATTGCAGCGGGCAATGGTATTAAAAGAACGCTGCCAAAAATCCAGGAGAAAAAAGTTGGAAGAACCATCCCTGAAGAATTTGATGGCTCCCCAGTCTCCTTCAAGAGATATACCGGAGGTATTGTCTGCCTTGATTTCTGTGAGCTTAAATTCTATGTCATATACTTTTTGGAGTCCGTCATAACAGGCAATCACACCGGTTTCTACTTCGTCGGTATTGCGGTAATAATTTTGTTCTATCAGGTTGGATACTGGTTTTTCATCCAGAAACTTTTTGCAGCTGCCCAAACTTACTGTAAGTATTAAGGCGATGAAGATCTTCGTTTTCATAATTAAAAATTAGCATTTACACCAAATGTGATATTTCTGGTTACCGGGGCTGCACCGCGCTGATAGCCATTTTTAAGGGGATCATCTGTATATTCATTTACGCCCTCTGGATTATAGCTTGAATAACCTTTGGCGAACTTGTACCATAGATTGGCCGCAGATACATAGATCCTTAAGTTGGAAGCCTTGATGGTTTTCATCACTCTGTCTGAAAAAGTATAGCCTATATTGACGTTCCGGAGTACAATAAAAGAAGCATCTTCTATGGCATAGCGACTTTCTGTTTTATACTTTGTTTTGGCTTGTAAAGCGGTGGGAAGGGAGAGGTAGGCGGAAGTACCGGTGGCGGAGAACTGGGTTTCATAGTAATTTGGATCGGCATTAAAAACACTTGCGCCGTGTGAACCCTGCAATACAAAACTCAGGTCTATGTTTTTATATTTCAGGTTGTTGGTTAAACCCCAGGTAAATTTAGGGCTTGGCTGTCCTAAAACTACACGGTCCTGATCATTGACTACGCCATCGCCATTAATATCACGGGCAATTATCCGGTCGGAGTGCACATTGGTAGGCCAGTAATTGCCGCCAACCTGTATATCGCTGTCATATTCATAGCCATAAAACTGAACTAATGGGCTGCCTACCTTTGCGATAAAGTAGTTGGGTCTTTTTGGGTCGCCAACGCTAATGATGGTATTGCTGTTGCCGATGTTGTTTACTTTATTCTTATTGGTGGCGCCGTTGGCACTTACGTTCCATTTCAGATTGCTATGGTCAATAATTTTAGCATTCAATTCAAACTCGAGCCCTTGATTTTGTACCTCCCCACTGTTTACCCATACACCGCTGCTTCCGGTAATGGTATTGATCGGCAGAATAAATAAGAGGTCTTTGGTGGTGGATTTATAAGCATCTACAGTAAGCGTAAACCTGTTTTTTAGAAAGGCCATATCTACACCACCATTAAAACTGAAACTTCTTTCCCATCCTAAATTGGGGTTGTCGTAAAAGCTGGAGTTGAAACCTAAGGTGGTGGCATCACCTAAAATGGCGCCAACGGTATTTACATTGGCATAAGCCTTATAGTTTCCTATGTTGTTGTTGCCTGTGGCCCCGTAGCTTGCGCGGATCTTCAGGTCGTTAACAAAGGCTCCTTTGGTATAGAAATCTTCATTGCTGATTCTCCAGCCCAAAGAGGCAGAAGGGAAGTAGCCCCATTTGTTGTTGGCACCGAACCTTGAGCTGCCGTCCCATCTGGATCCAATGGAGATCAGGTATTTATTGTCGTAGGCATAATTTGCCCGAAACAGGGCGGAGGCCAATGCATTATGTTCTTCTGTAGAACTTAATGCACTTAAGGTTCCTGCATTTAGCGTAGGAATATCATCTGTAGCAAAATTGGTTGCTGCAGAATTGCTGTTGCTGATCTTTGTGGATTGTACAGTGAAACCTGCAATCACGTTCAGGTCGTGCTTACCAAAACTTTTGGTATAGTTCAGGATGTTCTCATTTAAAAGGTCAACGGTTTGTGTATTGGCCAGCGTACCCTTTGTGGAGGCTTGTGCTACAGCGCTTCCTTGTAAATTTGGATCTCTTGTTGCCCAGGATTTCTGGAAAAATTCTGTGCGGGAGTTACTGATAAATGCACCACCGGAAACTTTTAACGAAAGTGCGTCTGAAAAATTATACTGTACATTGGCATTGGCCAGTGTTTTATAGGTATAAGTGGTATTTTCAATACCTGCCAGATTGGTGTAGCCATTGTTATTGGCTGTGGCAGACAGGTTGATGCCCTTGTATTTTGGATTTGTTGAAGGATCGAAAGCGCGCTGATTAACTATAGCGCCAACCGGCAAGCCTGTATATTTTGCAATGGTGTCTGTTGCATATAAGGGCAGCCAGGTTGCAAAGGAACGGAGCAGGTCATGTAGCTTGTAAGCAGGTGTATTCTGGGCCGTATAAGAAGGAGTGAGGCTGATGCCAATTTTCCATTTCTTATTAGGTGTGATGTCAATATTGGCTTGTCCGCCATATCTTTTATAGTCGTTTTTCAGGATAACGCCTTTATCATACAGGGCTTCTCCGGAAACATAGTATTTTACGGTTGGGCTACCACCGCTCAGGTTAACCTGGGTATTTTGAAACAGACCGGTCTGGAATACAATATCCTGCGGATCTGTTGGAACATCAAATTTCTGTGCGGCAAGGATTTCTGGTGATAATTTCCCGTTGTTGACTGATTTGACATGGTCTGCCCATTGGGACAAGCTTGGGAAATCCAAACGGCGATACACACTTTTAAAGCCAGTGGCATTGTTAAAGCCGAAAACTGTTTTACCATCTTTACCGGATTTGGTGGTGATGAGGATGACACCATTGGCGCCTCTTGAACCATATATAGCTGCCGAAGCCGCATCTTTTAACACCTCTATACTTTGGACATTGTTCATGTCTACGGCGGAGAGATCTGTTGGGACCGGATAACCGTCAATCACGATCAGGGGATTTGTTCCGGCGGTGATAGAGGCTGCCCCACGGATTTTTATGACCGGGGCGGCGCCGACTGTGGCGTCGGTGGTTTGGATTTGCACACCTGCCAGTTTGCCTGCCAGTGCCTGGTCTGCCCTGGCTACCGGAATCTGGTTCAGGTTGTCGTTGTTCAGTTTGGCTACCGAACCGGTTACAGATGATTTTTTCTGAGTACCATAGCCAATAACGACTACGGTTTCCATCGTATTCTGAATTTCCAGCAGGGTAATATGGATGGTTTCGCTTTTTGCAGCGGTATAAGACTGCGGCTGATAACCGAGGTAATTGATTTCCAGCACTTGTCCTGGTTCGACGCTGAGGGTAAAACCACCAGATGGATCTGTTACAGTGCCCTGTTTGGAGTTTTTAACTTTTGCAGAAGCGCCTGGTAAAGCTGCCCCGTCCGATGTTTTAACAATACCCTGAACAGTAACCTTGGTTTGGGCATATACCTGCTGTTTTGATAAAAAGCAACACAGTACGGCAAGCAAAATGCTCTTAAAGTAAACTTTAGCATTCATAATGATTAGGTTTATATTGGTTAGTTGTGGTCTGGCGAGGCGCTATTTTATAGAGGGCTGCAGGCTCGTGCAGCCCCTTTGTATTTAGGAGAAATTCAATCCTCCGTTGATGTCAATATTGGTTCCGGTGAGGTAGCTGGATTCTGAAGAAGCGAGATAAACCACCAGGTCTGCCACTTCTTCTGCTGTACCTTCTCTTTTCAGCAAAGTTGCATTTGCTACATTTACCCTTACTTCGGGTTTGCTGAAGGTATCATGGAAAGTGGTGGCGATCATTCCGGGAAGCACCGCATTGACGCGGATATTTTTCGGTCCAAGTTCTTTTGCAAGGGCGCGGGTATAGGTCATGATCCCCCCTTTTGCGGTTGCATAGGCACTTGCACCGGGACCACCTCCATCTCTTCCTGCCAGTGAAGACAGGTTGATGATGGAACCACCAGAGCCCATGGAGGGTATGGCGGCTTTGGAAACGAGAAAGACGCTTTTCAGGTTGAGGTCCATGACCTGGTCCCAGAAGGCTTCATCGAGTTCTGCAGTGGCTTTTCTGGCTATCATACCACCGGCTACATTGACCAGGATGTCTATGTGGCTTCCAAAAGCTTTATGGCTTTCCGCAATCAATTGTGCTATGTCTGCTGATTTGGTGACATCACCTTTTACAATAATGGCTGTGCCGCCCTCTTTTTCAATCTGCTGGAGGGTTTCGTTGGCATTCTCTATATTGCTGTGGTAGTTGATTACTACTTTAGCGCCTTGTCTGGCCAGTTGTATGGAAACAGCTCTGCCAATATCTCTGGATCCACCGGTTACAATTGCTACTTTGTCTTTTAAACGCATATTCATAAATTAAGAATGTATTTTTTTTGAGGTTATATATTTTACACAGAGCCAGGTGATGGGTACGAGCACTGCGGCAAGTACAAAAAAGGACACATAACTGGTTTGCGTGATGACGGGAACTGCCCAGGTGGTGAGTAAGGTGCCTGCTACAGCGGCAGTACCGCCCATTCCGGCTATTGTGCCTACATTTTTACCATTGAAATAATCGCTGGGCAAGGTTTGCAGGTTTCCGATGAGGAATTGAAAACCAAATAGGGTGATGCCAATTAAAACCATGGCCAGGCTTGGTCTGTCCTTTAGGGTGTCCAGGAAATAAACGATAGCCACAAGGGCCAGAAGCATTAAAAAACAACCTGTTGCTATGGCATTCTTTCTCGCTTTGACAGCAGGAACACCTTTTTTAATTTGACGGGAAGAATGATAACCACCCAGTAAACTACCTGCGGCTGCAAAGAGATAGGGCAGCCAGGTAAAAGCGCCAATCTGTTTAATGTCAAAAAGAAACTGTTCTTTCAGAAAGGTAGGTAACCAGGTTACAAAAAGCCACCAAACCGGATCAATGAAGAACCTGCCCATAATGATACCCCAGGTGTTCCTGAATTTCAAAAGTTCTTTCCAGCCAAGTACCGCGGCTTCTTTTGTTTGTTTTTCTGATCCTGGATCTGAATCCAAAATATGGTCCCGTTCCTTTTCTGTAAGCCAGCTGTGCTTTTCTGGTGTTGCTTTATTGATGAATAACCAGGGGATGATCCAAATCAATCCAAGACCTGCAATCAGCACAAAAGTCATTTTCCAACCAAAAGTGACATACAACAGTGCAATAATGGGAGCGGAGATCACAGATCCAAGAGAGGCACCAGCACCAAATATTCCCTGAGCAATGGCCCTTTCTCTTGCAGGAAACCACTCCGCATTACTTTTTGTGGCACCTGGCCAGTTCCCGGCTTCGCTAAAACCCAGCATAAAGCGGAAGAGGTTAAAGGAAAGCAAGGATCTGGCAAAGGCATGTAATGCAATAGAGATGCTCCAGCCAATAATGGATAGGGTCATTCCGATACGTGTACCAACGGCATCCATCAGTTTTCCTGTAAAGGTTTGCCCTAGTGCATATGCAATCATAAAAAATGTAGTGAGGAGCGCCAGTGCACTTTTGTTATCTGCATCGGCAATACCAAAATCTTTGTATATATAGGGCCACATGATATTGATTGCACTTCTGTCGATATAATTGATCACGGTTGCCAGGGCAATGAGCGTGATAATATACCATCTTAATCCTTTGATCTTCATGTTGCTCTCTTTCTGTGCTTAAAGGCCTGTATTGTTTAAAAAGGTCATGATTCTTCTGGTCAGTTCCTCATCGTCTTCTTTAGAGAATTTACCATGTAAACCTCCTTTGACGGTCATGAATTCGCATTTAACACCCAATTCATCGTATCGGGCTTTTAGGGCCACTGATTCCTGATAAGGGACAATCGGATCAGCATCTCCATGTACAATAAAGGTTGGCGGGCTGTTCTTTTTAACCTGGTACAGCGGAGATACGGATTTAGCAAATTCCTGATCCTTTGCTTTATCGCCCAGCCAGCTGGTTGCAGAGGTACTGGTTTTATAAGGACCATAAGCCCAGTCCCAAACATCTGTGATCCCGAACTTGTCAATAATTGCAGCTACTTTAATGTTTTTTGCACCTGGACAATTGCTGTCGAAGATCGGATTGTTCTCCAGCAAGCCGCCCATAAGGGCAAGATGTCCGCCGGCAGAGCTGCCCATAATCACAATTCTGTTTACATCGATATGGAATTTTTTGGCATTTCTGATCAGATAGATCAAAGCACACCGGGTGTCTTGTACAGCAGCTGGAGCAGTTGCTGTTCCGGTTAAACGGTATTCAATGTTGGCTACCGCATAGCCTCTGTTAAAGAATGCCGAAAAGCCGGTTTGAGATTCTTTAACACCTTTGTTCCAGCCGCCACCATGGATGTTAATGACCAGTGGACTGCCTTTTTTCTGCGACGGAGGGAGGTAAAGGTCTAATTTTCCTTCCCAACCGTTCACGGTGGTATACACCAGGTTTAACTGTTCGGTAAAACCTTCCGGGTAACTTACTTTCTTAAATTCCTGGGCAATACTCAACTGCCCCGCCCACATCAGGCAGATCATTAGAAATATGGTTTTCATGTTTAGCTTATATTTATGTTGGTTAGTTTAGCTTTTAAGGAAATCTTCCCGGTGTGGACTAAATACATCGATCAAGACTCCTGGTTCAATACATACACATCCATGAATGACATGGGGTGGCGCATAAAAACCATCTCCTTTTTTTATAATTTTCTTTTCATCACCAATGGTCATCTCAAAAACACCACTTTCTACAAAAGTAACCTGTGCATGGTAGTGCTCATGAAGCACGCCCACGGCCTCTGCTTCAAATTTGGCCTTAACCAGCATGATATTGTCATCGTAGCCAAATATTTGCCTCTGGATACCATTTCCAAGATCTTCCCAAGGTGTTTCTGATTCTATTTGAAATAAACTGCTTTGTAACATAACCTGTTATTTAAATTCTATGAAATTTTCTTTGTTTGTATAATTGATCTGGTAAGTGTACAGGCGATCCTTTACTTTAAAGGACACTTTTACCTGGTTTTTATCTGTATTCAGAAGTTTTAAATCACTCACCTGGCTTGACGCTCCCGTGGTGGTTTCACTAACGGAATTCACTTTGCCATGTGTTTCTGTAATACTAAAAAAGGTTTGCTGTTTAACATTTTCCTGAGAGAACATAAAGGCTTTACTTTCTATAAGGCTCAGATCGGGGTCATTGGCCCCAAGTGAAAGCAGTTTTACTGTTGCAGGTGCGTCTGTAGCAAAATGGGTGGTATAAAATCTTTTATTTTGGAGTATAGTGATGTAGCCATCTGCCTTATCCAGCTTTTGTGCTGTATTTAACCAAATGTGCTGATAGCCATTGTCTGTACCCAGGGCCTGTAAGTTATTGCCGACTGCTTTGTATTTAAAGGATGCATCAACCAGATGTCCTTTGTACCAGAAGGGAAGATCATACTGGTGAGCCTGATTGGAAACCGCCTGAAAAACATCAATCAGAAGTGGTTTTTCTAAACCTTGTACTTTAACTAATGCGGATGTTCTGGTCATATCTACCCCTGGATAGGCATGGGTTTCTTTTGCACTAACCACCTGCAGGTCCTTACTGTTGCTGAAATAGAGGATCTCGGCAGATTCCAGTTGTGCTTTTTCTGCACTGGCCTTAAAATCAGATTGCTGGTCTACCACTAAAGTGTTGTGTGCAACCGTTTGTTTGGCCCAGGTTTTATTTTCTGGCAGATAATCTCCACCTTTCTTGGTTTCTATATTGATAAATCTGGCCGCCCCATAGTCTGGAAATATTTCTGTTCCATTATCGTAATAGAGCAGGTTTAACCGGTCAAAGTGGCCGTGGCCCATGCCCTGTGATGCGGCTTTAATTAAAACGCATTGCTGGTCGTCATTATTTCCATACCTCAGTAAAGCAATTCCGCCTTCATCGCCTTTAGCGCCGTCTGTGATCAATTGCGGGGTATAGACAAATGGTTTGCTCTTGCCTGCAGCAACATCGGCAGCAATCTTTAAACCTGCGTCGGAAACAATGACTTCCCCTTGTTTTTGCGCGATATCCAGCAATTGCGGTTCCGCTTTAATATCTGCATAAGCGATATCTGTACCGTACACCAATTCTGCAGATTGATAGGTTTTGTCTTTTATTGCGTCATTCACAGGAAAGAAAGTCCCATCGGTATAGGTGAGTTGAAGGGAGGTATTTATGGCTTTGGAAAGCAATTTGTTCCGGTATTCAAATATTTTTAACTCTGGCTGATAATTGTTAATGGTTTTTGCAAAGATAACAAAAGGAAGAAGGGCATAACGCTGATAATAGGGGCCTTCTGTATAATAGCCGTCAGGTGAAAACAATTGATCCAGCTGTTTGAGGAAACCAGTTTTACCATCCTTATTGGAACCCTTAATGGCCATTTGAACGTATTCTGGTTTATTCAATACATAGCCGGTCATTCCTACAGCTGCGATATCCCATGTTCCATGGTTATGGATCCAATCAAAAGTCTGTTTACAGTCTACGGTAAAGAATTTTAGCATAGGCATAAATAAGTGGTTCTCAATGGTTGCCCTGTCTGAAGCAGGGATGCCATCAAAAGCCATGTCATAACCCTGGATGGTATATACCTGCCATACAAAGTCATTCAGGCTCTGCCAGAATATTTTTCCTCCTTCATGGCCTTCTTTTCTTTTAGGGTGTAAAGGCCATTTTTCATACTCCTGGGCGTATTTAAGCAGGATATTTTTGATGTAATCAGCGTATTTTTGTTCGCCTGTAATTTGATAAGCAATACCACAGTTTAAAATGTTGGTGTAGTTCCTTTTGTGCTGCTCATGGCTAAATCCACCGCCTCCATCTTTTGGCAACGGTACACTTATCGGGCTGAGTATAGCTTTATCTGCATCTGCCTTGACTTTCTTATAGGATTTTTGGAGTAAAGGGTATTCAACAACTCCTTTTTTAAGGGCCGGCAGATTAGATTTAGTGATCATAATGGCCGGATGAACCTGTGCTTGCAGTGTCGCAGCAGAAAATATAAGACAAAAGGGATACAGTACCAGCTTGTTAAAGTAGTTCATCATTTTAAATGGATATAGGTTATATTAAAATAATACTTATCGTATCATGGGCGATATCAATCTGTTTTGGGTTGAATGAGTTGGTTTGCTTTATAGCCGGCCCTGCTGATTTGAAACATATCATTCAGGTGTGCTGCCACTGCATTCTCTGCTGCATCAATATCCTGTTCCTCTATGGCTTTTAAAATGCTTCTGTGTTCAGGAATAGCCACCTTACCGCGGTTTTCTCCGCAAATCTTATTCTCTACGATGTTTTTAATAAGGTCGGGGATCAGGATGAGAATCATGGATTCTATGACGGAGTTTTTGGAAGCTTTAGCTATTTTGATGTGAAAAAGCATATCCTCTTCTACAGCATCCATTCCACTGTTGATCTTATTCTCGTAATCTAAAAGGGCTTCCTTTAAGTTCACTAGATCTTCTTCGGTACGGCGTTCTGCAGCAAGTTTAACGGCGTCGAGCTCCAGGTAATAACGGGCTTCCAAAAGGGCGTTAAAATCTTCTTTGTTGAATTTGATCACATCGGTAATGATGCTGTCCATCACTTTGATGCTTAAGCCCGCTACGTAGGTGCCGCTTTGAGGATTGGTTTTTAACAATCCATAAAACTCTAGCTTTAAAATGGCTTCACGAACATAACTTCTTCCTACGCCAAATTTCTCGGCAAGTACTCTTTCTGCTGGTAAGCGGTCACCAGGCTGTAACTGACCAGAGGTGATTAACTGTTTTAACTGACCAATGATCTTATCAACCGGCGATTCTACTTCAATAGATTTAATAGTTTCTATAAACGACTTCATACAATATTTGGTTTACCAATTAATTGGTAAACCAAATCTAAGTATTAAAACATAAAATCCAAGAAATATTTAACATTTTAATTATTAATCTTTTGCCATAGCCATTTCTTTTTCAAAGACATCCTTGATCAGCTGGATCTCTTTGCCGTAAATGGTTCCTTTTCTACATCCAAAATAGAGTGTATTCTCAATTTTTTGTCTGCCTTCCCAAACGAGTTTAACTTCGCCCAGGTCAATCTCCTTTTTACAGAGGAAATCTGGTATAATGGCTAAACCTCCACCTGCAGTTAAACAGCGTACAATGGAGTTTAGGTTAGGAACAATATAATTGGGTTTAAAATCAGGACGTTTGGAGAAGTTGGCGTGCCAGAAGCGGATGAGGTGTTCCATATCACCAGTAGTTCCATACCATTTTTGTTGTTTCAGCCACTTTTCCAGTTCCTTGATATCGCCGTCTATAATTTCTTCAAATCCAGAGGTATCTGTCGTTTTCCCTGCGACCAGTACAATGGTTTCTTTAGAGAACGGCTTGTATTCTATGTTTTTGTTGTTGTCCTTTTGTGGTGTAATGATCAGATCGAGAACACCATTATCTAAATCGCTGATCATTTGAGGATACTCGCCAAATTTGATAATGACGTTGAAGGGAAGTTCAGGCAGATAAGGCTCCAGAGTAATTTGAAAAGTTTCAAAACACATTCCGATGCTGATGGTGGGGGTGTCTTTTTCTGTACTTTTATGGAAATGTTGTTCTGCATCTTCCAGTTTACACAAGGCTTCC